>JAEEGL012417674.1_pt1 | contig 92938 bp, 70 predicted proteins | sample 9134231 | NCBI WGS metagenome assembly JAEEGL01 (sample SAMN16246548, study PRJNA631951) | gut metagenome | biome: gut microbiome; feature: rumen; material: fiber-attached | host: Bos | place: Iran: Karaj | collected 2018-10 | reverse complement strand
CGATGCGGTTATGGAAATCATGCAGCAGCATCAGATCGCATCCGCAATTATCAATCTCGGCGGCAATGTGCAGACATGCGGCAGCAAGCCGGACGGCAGTGCGTGGACGGTCGGCATCACCGATCCGTTTGCGCCGGATTCGCTGCTTGGAACGGTCCGTGTCACGGATAAAGCGGTTATCACATCCGGAAACTATGAGCGCTATTTCACCGGTGATGACGGGCAGAAATACTGGCATATTCTTGATCCGGCTGACGGCTTTCCGGCAGATCGCGGACTGGTTTCCGTGACGGTGATCGGCAGCAGCGGCGCGGAATGTGATGCGCTTTCGACGGCGCTGTTTGTTGAGGGAACGGAACAGGCGATACAGCACTGGCGGCGACGCAGCGATTTTGAGATGATTCTGGTTACGGCGGACAGCGAACTGCTGCTGACAGAAGGCATTGCCGCAGATTATACCGCAAAAAAAGAGATGCCTTGCAGGGTGGTGCAGCGTGATGAAGAACCGTAGAATTGTAATAGGCGTGACGATGATTTTTCTCGTATCTTTGTGCTTATCTGTGTACATCCTGCGGCATTCGGACAAGCAGACGGTCGAGATTGTGCAGGACGGCGCGGTACTGGATACCATTGATCTGAACCGCACAGATGATCGGGAGATTCGCATTCCCGCTGCGGACGGCGGCTACAATCTGATCGTCATAAAAGACGGAACAATTTGTATTGCAGAGGCAGACTGTCCTGATCAGACCTGCGTCAAAACAGGCGTACTGAAATCCGATTATCTTCCGATTGTCTGCCTGCCGCACAAGCTGATTGTGCGGTTTGCGGAGGATGCATCATGAATATCCGCCGGCTGACCGAGCTTGCGCTGCTTTCAGCGGTTGCGCTCATCATTTTTGTAATTGAGCTGCGGATTCCGAATCCCTTTCCGATACCGGGCGTAAAGCTGGGGCTTGCGAATATCGTAACCGTTTATGCGCTGTTTCGCTATCGGCCGTCCGAAACGGCAATGATCGTTGCCGTCCGACTGCTGCTCGGTGCCGTGTTCAGCGGAAATCCGTCTGCACTGCTGTATTCGGCTGCCGGTGCGGTTTGCTGTCTGCTGGGGATGCTTGCGCTGCGCAGAATCCTGCCGGAACAGCAGATTTGGCTGTGCAGTATCATCGGCGCAATGCTGCACAACATCGGACAGATCACGGCGGCAGTGATCATCATGCGGAGCTTTGGCGTGATTGCGTATCTGCCGCTGCTCCTTGTGACCGGTTCCCTTGCAGGGCTGTTTACCGGACTGTGCGCACAGCTTTTACTGAACCGATTGAAACGATAAGGAAGCGTGATATGACAGAGAAAAACGATGCAGGCTGCGCTCAGCCGACATCGTTTTTGTCTGTTTCATTTCGCTTCCTTTTTCTGTTGTATCCGCTTTCCGGCTGACCGCTTTCAATATGCAGAATGTGCGTACAGCAGCGGTCAATCAGTTCCATATCATGCGTTACAATCAGCACTGTGATATCCGGATCGAGCGAGCGCAGCAGCTCTGCCGTACATTCCATACTGCGGAAATCCAGCCCGCTTGTCGGCTCGTCAAATACAAGCAGCTTTTTGCCTGCAAGCAGTGCCGAAGCGATTGCGACACGCTGCTTCTGTCCGCCGGAAAGCGACATCGGATGCCGGTCTTTGTAATTTGCGATATGCAGCTTTTCAAGGATATCCAGTGCATTCTGCTCCGCTGCATCATCCGCGCCGAGCATGACTTCCTCCAGCACCGTTTCCGCGAAAAGCTGATGGTTCACATCCTGCATGACCATATATGCCATACGCATCATATCCTTCGGGCGGTATGTTTTACCGTCTGTCCGGACGCTGCCTTTGAAATGCTTTTGCAGACCGCACAGGCATTTTGTAAATGTGGTTTTTCCTGCGCCGTTGTGACCGACCACGGCAATGACCGCGCCTTTCGGAAGTGCAAGGCTGCCGATGTCAAGCGCGGTTTGCTTTCCGTATTTGTATCGGAAGTTTTCAAGCATGATAAGCCCGTGATCGCTGACCGGCTTGATTTCTGTCATGCCGGTCCTGCTTTCAAGATAATGATTCGCCGGCTTTACCGCACGAAGCCCCATGCTGTTCAGCTGCGCCGTTTGCAGCGAAAAGAATGCATCGCCCGCGAATTCCGCAGAAATGCTGCCGTTTTCCATGAACAGCACGCTGTCACATAATCCGCTGAGCCATCCGAGCCGATGCTCCGCAATGACGATTGTTTTGCCCTGTGTCTTCCATTTTTGGATGCATTCACGCAGCTCGTCTATTGCATCCAAATCAAGATTCGATGTCGGCTCATCCAGTACAATCAGTTCCGGCAGCATCGCTGCTACGCCTGCGCAGGCAATCTTCTGCTTTTCACCGCCTGACAGGTTGAAAATGCTCCTGCTTTGCAGCTCTTGTATTTTCATGTCCGTCACGGTACTGTCGATACGGCGCCGTATTTCTGCTTCCGGCAAGCCCGTATTCTCGCACCCGAATGCAATCTCTGCCGTCGTATCCACGCAGAAAAACTGGCTTCTCGGATTCTGGAATACACTCCCGACAATGCCTGCAAGGTCTTCGATCGCAGTCTCACGGATGCTTTTGCCGAAAACAGAAACTTCGCCTTCCAGCGTTCCCTCATAATAGTGTGGGATCAGTCCGTTCAGCAGCCTTGTGACGGTTGTTTTGCCGCAGCCGGAGCTGCCGCAGAGCAGGACGCATTCGCCCTGCTTGACGGTCAGATTCAGATGCTTCAATGCGCCTGCATCGCCGTTTGCATAGCGGAACGAGACATTTTTCAATACCGCTGCATTTGTCATGCGATCACCCCGATCATTCCGAGAATCCAGAGAATATAAAGTGCCGCTGTCAGCAGCAGGACGGCAATATCCTGCATATGAAAACCGATTTTGCAGATATTTGTCCGCCGTACTTTTGTGCCGAGTCCGCGCGTTAATGCCGCTGCCGAAAGCTCGCTGCCGATATTCACCGAGCAGACCATGAGCGGAACAAGCCGGTATTCGATGCATTTTCCTGCATGTTTGCCGCCGATCCGGATATCGCGCATTTTCATGGCGGTATTGATGCACGAGAATTCTTCCAATACTGTCGGAAAAAAGCGGAACATCACGGAAAGCGGAATTGTAATCTGCTGCGGAATGTGCATCCGGTGCATCGCTGCGATAAATTCGCTGACGGTCGTTGACGAAAGCAGATACGCGCCCATGATCAGCGACGGCATCAGCCGTACAAAAATCAGACAGCAAAGCCCGATGATACTGAGCGCCGCACCTTTGATATTCGGCACAAGGCATATTTCCGCTGCTTTGATCAGCACATATAGAATGCCGGATGCAGCCGCTTTTTTGTATTGCCTTGCTGTCACAAGCAGAATCACAGGCAAAATGCTGACCGCTGCCGTTCCGAAGCGGACTGCTGCAATATCGCTGCCTGCTCCGCCGAGCGCAAATATCACAAGTGTGATCATCACAAACAGCTTTGTGCGGGGATCGAGGACAAGACCTCTGTTTTCAATATCCGCCGTAAAAAGTGCAGCCATATCACAGTCTCCATGAAGCGGCTTCGCGCCTGCTTTCCACGAATCTGCGGTAAATGCCGTCCTCCTGCATCAGCGCGTCATGCGTCCCCTGCTGCACGATTCTGCCGTTATCTATCACAAGAATCCGGTCTGCATGACGGACGGTTTTCAGCCTGTGAGCGATCATGATGATCGTCTTTTCTTTTGTCAGCGCGTCAATCGCTTTTATCAGGTCGGCTTCGTTTTCGGGATCAACATTGGCAGTTGCTTCGTCCAGTACAATAATCGGGGCATCCTTCATAATAGCACGGGCAATCGAAATGCGCTGCTTTTCACCGCCGGAAAGCGATGCGCCGCCCTCGCCGATGACTGTATCATAACCGTCGGGAAGTGCCGTGATAAAATCATGACAGCACGCCTTTTTCGCCGCGGCAATAACCTTCTCCATCGGGGCATCCGGCTGACCGAAACGGATATTGTTCGCAATGGTATCCGCAAACAGGTATACCCGCTGGAACACAAAGCTGTAATTCTGCATCAGTGCGTCCATGCTGTAATCACGCACATCTCTGCCGTCCAGTGTGACTTTGCCCTCGTCCACATCCCAGAAGCGCGACAGCAGCGAGGTGAGCGTTGTTTTTCCGCCGCCCGACGATCCGACAATCGCTGTCGTCGTATGCTCCGGAATATTCAGCGAAATGCCGTCAATGATCTTCTTTTTCTCATAGGCAAATCCGATGTTTTCCGCAGAAATATCATAATGCTCCGGCTGAATATCCTCGCCGGAGATATCCATCTGCGGCGTTGCAAGAATCTCCTGCGCCTGTCTGACAGACACATCAACCGTCCGCAGCAGCGCAGAATATTTGCCTGCATTGTCAAGCTGCGCATAGATCAGATACGAGCTGATAATCATAATAATTGTCGTGAGCAGGTCCATTTTTCCTCCGATATGCAGCAGAACGGAGGCGAGCACTATGATCGTGCCGAGCGCTTTCAGCCAGAAGCTCTGCATTGTCATATAGGGGATGAGCTTCAGCTCCATTGCCGAATTGGCGTGTTCATTTTCGTCAATCGCAAGGTTGAGATCACGGTTTCTTTTACCGGTCAGCCGGAATGTTCTGACCTCAAAAATGCCCTGAATATACTCGATGACCTTTGCGACAAGCGCAGAATCCTTTTCAATTTTTTGCGCTGCCATATTTGCCGATGCTTTCATCATGCCGCTGTTGATCAGGAAGAACACCGCAAGTCCGCCGCATAAAATCAGCCCGATGCGAAGGTCAAAGAACAGCAGCATAACGGTTATCACCGCCGTGGAAAGCAGTCCGGAGCAAACGAGCATTACGACACGGGTCGCTACATTTTCAAGATTCTGCATTGTGTTCGTCGTCACGGACATGATGCGCCCGAGACTGTTTTCGTTGTAGTAGCCCATGGGCAGATAGCGCAGATGCTCCGCAAGCTGCATCCGCTTATTGGCGCAGGTGTTGTAGCCGCCCTCGGTCTGGAGCATGGTCGCTTTGCTCTTTGCGATACCGGCGCCGATCACGCTCACAAGCATGATGCAAAGACAGGTCAGACAGGTTTTTGCGGTCACATTCTGATTCAGCAGCGCCGTCACCATACACGCAATCGCAGGAATCTTGAGCGCTTCAAACATCGCCTGCAACAGGCTCAGGACAATGGAAATACAGAACCGCTTTCTGTCCTCCGCATTGCAGAAATCAAAGAAGTTTCTGAGGATTTTATACATCGTTTTCACCGTCCTTTGCCGAGATGTGCGCTGCCCACATTTTGCTGTACAGCCCTGCCTTTGCGAGCAGTTCCTCGTGCGTACCCTGTTCTTCAATCGCACCGTCATTGATCACATAGAGCCTGTCGGCATTCTTCACAGTTGACAGCCGATGCGCAATCACGATCAGCGTTTTGCCCTCTACCAGCTTTGCAACGCTGCGCTGAATCATTGCTTCGTTTTCGGGGTCCGTGTAGGCGGTCGCTTCGTCGAGAATGATGATTTCCGCATTTTTGAGCATCGCACGCGCAATCGCAATTCGCTGCCGTTCACCGCCGGACAGATGTCCGCCCGATGCGCCGACTATTGTATCATAACCGTTTTCCAGTCCCATAATGAATTCATGGCAGCCGCATCTTTTTGCCGCTTCTTCCACCTCCTGATCCGTTGCAGTCTGGTTTCCGAGACGGATATTTTCACGGACAGTCATATCAAACAGGTAATTATCCTGCGAAACATAAGCAATTCTGTCGTTGTAATCGTCAAGCGGGATGTCTCTGATATCCACGCCGCCGAGCGTAATGCTGCCGCTGCTGACATCCCACAGGCTCGCAATCAGCCTTGCAACCGTGGATTTTCCGCTGCCGGAAGGTCCGACCAATGCAGCAAATTCGCCCTTGTGTACCGTCATGGAAATACCGTGCAGAATCTCCTTCTCATCATAGCTGAAATGAATATCATTCAGCACAATATCGCCGCCGCAGAATGCTTTTTCCAGTGCTTCGGGACGTACCATTTCGGGTGCATCTATGATATTTCTGACCTCGCTTACGATTGTGTCCATTTGCGCAATATCATCGGAATAGGACATGATGCCGAGCAGCGGCTCGATCAGACCGATTGTCAGAATGATGACTGTGATGAAATCCGCCGTACTGATCGTGCCGTGCATGGTCATGATGCCGCCGATCGGCAGAACAGAAAGCATGGTCGCCGGCATGATACACATGGCAAAGGTCATATACACATTGCATTTGCGCATCCAGTCTACAAAGCTCGCTGCACTTTCTTTTGCGGCAGCTGCGAATTTTTCATAGCTGGACTGTGCCTTTCCGAACACCTTGATGACTTCGATGCCGTTGATGTATTCGGTCGTCACGGCATTGAGTGCTTTCGTCGCACGGACAGTCCTGCTGTAATTCTCCTCATAGCCGAACATCATCAGCATGTAGCAGACAATGCCCAGCGGAACGGTAATCAGTGCCGCAAGACCGAGCTTCCAGCTTACCGTGAACGCATAAATCAGAATGATAATCGGTGCGCCGATGCCCGTTGTGAATTCGGGGAGAATATGTGCGAGTGTTGTTTCGATGCTGTCAACGCGCTCCACGATTGTGCTTTTCAGCGCACCCGACGGCTGGCTGATGACATGACCGAGCGGCATTTTTGCGAGTTTATCGAGCGCCTTTTTGCGTATCACAGCAAGCGTATGGAATGTCGCAAGATGTGAATTTGCCGTTGAAAGTGCGTGAAAGAGCGAATGCCCCAGCCAGAGCGCGAAAATGATCATACAGTTGAGGATGTATGCGCTTTTGTCGGTGCTTCCTGCAAGCAGGTCTTTTACAATCCGCGCAATAAAATAGTACGGCACGATGCCGCAGAGCATACTGAACGCCGCAAGCACAACGCTTGCGGTAAATTTTCCTTTTCGCTCGCCCGACTGTCTGAGCAGCCAGCCGAACGAGCCGTTTCTGTCCTTTCCCATTACATATCCTCCTGACGATTGCGGTAATGCTGCGGCGTCACGCCCATGACATCGCGGAACGCCGCCGAGAATTTGGATGCATTGTCATAGCCGAGCCGCTGTGCGATATCTGCAATATGCAGGCTGCGCTCCGAAATCAGCATTTCAGCAGCCGTTTTCATTTTGTACGCTTTCATATATTGATAGACCGGCGCACCGTATACCGCCTTGAACACTTTTCGCAGCGATGCGGGCGGCATTCCCGATATTCCGGAAAGCATCTCAACCGTGAAAGTCTGATCGAGTCTGCCCGTGATCAGAGCATGTATCTCCTTCACTTTTGCAGTCTGACTCGCAGGAAAATACTGCCGCTGCACTGCATTTGCGGCGGTATTGAAATCGAAGAGCAGCAGAAGCAGCTCTGCAATCTTTACCCTGAAATAGTCGGTCCGCATATTCTTCGGTGCATGATACAACTGCGAAAACACAGCATTGATCGGCTCATTTGTGCGGAGCAGGAACTCCTTGTTTTCCGGACAGAATTTCTCGCCGAGCAAATCAAGATCAACCGAAAGAAACGGCATTTCGCGTTTCAGTGATCTTTGTGCATCAGCCTGCATAAAGCCGATTGTAATGCCGTGATAATGTGATAGCGGCAGCTCGACTGTGCCCTCATGATGCACACGCCTATCAATCCGCAGATCGCCTGCTGCCATGTAGTACCGCTCTCCGAGGGAGTTTTCATGTTCAATGCGTCCCTCGCGGCAATGGTCGATGCAAAGCACGGTGTCTGCATTCTGATATTCCGATACACAGTGCCGCATGTGAAAATCGTTATACATCAGATAGATGCCGTCAAACACCCGATACATCGTCATGAATCCCTCGCCGGATTCATCATCCAGCCGCAGCACACGGCATTCGCCCTCGGCTGCAATTTCGTGAACATTGGAACCAAAACCCGCCTTGTCAAGCGTATCGAATATGTCACGGCTCATGCAATGCCAGCCTTTTCAAAATGCTTTTTCATCAGCTTTCTGCCGAGCAGTCCGCCGATGATGCCGCATACAAACGCTGCAAGAAATGTAGCGGGGCACATCCAGACCGGCATCAGCTTTGTGACCGTGTCAATGTAATCCTGCCCGTAGTTCTGACGGGATGCCCAATACTTCTCCGCAGCAAAGAAAAGCGGCAGATAATTCGCAGCGACCCACAGGCTGAATACGCCGTTTGTGATCACAGCTTTTGCAGCACTCTGATAGTTTCCGCTTTTATAGACGAGTTCTGCAATCAGTCCGCTGAAAACGGATACCGCAAGCGGCGGCCAGCTCATACCGGTCAGAAGCATCAGAATGCCCATGATGATACTCATAATCCAGATCATGCCGAATTTTCTGACTTTTGTCAGGAAGAGCATGAACGGGATGCCGCCGAATATCGGAACAAGCACAGACAGCAGCGGCAGAAAAACCGGTATCATGCCGAGCATTGCAATGATAAATACGATGACGAAATAAATTGCCGAGAAAATGCCAATGTTGATCAGATCTTTTCCTTTCATAGTTACCTCCAAACAAGTTAGCAGTTACTAACCACAATCCGTAAAAATGGGTCCTGCGTTCAAGACCCGCAGCTATTATACCACAACCCGCAGTGCTTTTCCACTCCGCTTTGTTCTGAATAATCCGAAATAATATTGATTGTCATGCAAAAAAACATCAGCAGCTTGATCCTGAGCGGAACTGTGATGTCATACAGCCGGTGAATGCGGATCATCAAAATTTGCCGTTCGGTACAAGTCTGATTCTGCTTGCTCCGACGCTGCTGTATCTGTTGTTTATTCCGTTTCTGATGAATCACAGAACGAAACAGAAGTGCTTGTAAATAAGTTGCCCGATTTCCATTGTTCATCGCCGGCTGGACACGGATGATTTCGTAAGTTCTTGTAAGCATTGTCAAACGGTACAAAAAAGACAGTAAGCATATGCAAACCGTTATGAAATCAAACGAATTTGCATTGACAGCCTCTGAACATCTTGACAAATCAAATCGTAAGTGCTACAATATATCCGGTTAGCAAAATCTAACCATTTCCTATGCAATATTGTTAGCTATATCTAACAGAAAGTGAGGAATGTATGATGCCGCTCAGTCTTGCAGATGCCAACACGCCGCTGACCATTCGGAAAATCGGCGGGAATCCGGCACTCAAACAACATCTCGAAAATCTTGGCTTTACCGTCGGAGAAACGGTCACGCTCATCAGCAATCTCGGCGAGAATGTGATTGTCAAGGTCAAGGAATCCCGCGTTGCAATCGGCGCGGATATGGCAAGGAAAATCATGGTGTAAGGAGGATTTGGAGATGAAAACGCTCAGAGAAGTCCCGATCGGCGGGAAAGCAAAGGTCGTGAAGCTGCACGGCGAGGGCGCGATCAAGCGCCGCATTATGGATATGGGCATCACGCGCGGCACAGAGATTTATGTGCGCAAGGTCGCACCGCTCGGCGATCCGATTGAGCTGAATGTGCGCGGCTATGAGCTGTCGCTGCGCAAGGCGGACGCTGAATTGATCGAGGTCGAATAATTCTATAAGCATGGGTTAGGTATACCTAACCACAGAAAGGAAGCATAAATATGGATATCCGCATTGCGCTTGCCGGAAACCCCAACTCCGGCAAGACTACCCTGTTCAACGCGCTGACCGGCTCGAATCAGTTTGTCGGCAACTGGCCGGGCGTCACCGTTGAGAAGAAAGAGGGTAAACTCAAAAATCATGACGGTGTAACTGTCACCGACCTGCCGGGCATCTACTCGCTCTCGCCGTATACGCTGGAGGAAGTCGTCGCCCGAAACTACCTGATCGGCGAACGCCCCGACGCGATTCTCAATATCATTGACGGCACGAATCTGGAGCGCAACCTCTACCTCACCACGCAGCTTGTGGAGCTCGGCATTCCGGTTGTCATTGCGATCAACATGATGGATGTCGTCAAAAAGAACGGCGACAAGATCAATACGAAAGAACTGTCCCGTCAGCTTGGCTGCGAGATTGTTGAGATTTCCGCACTGAAAGGCACCGGCGTACAGGAAGCAGCCGAAGCTGCAATCAAAGCTGCGAAGGACACAAAAACCATACCGCAGCACACCTTCTCCGGACCGGTCGAGCACGCGATTGCGCACATTGAAGAAGCAGTCATTCACGATATGCCGGAGGAACAGCAGCGCTGGTATGCAATCAAGATTTTCGAGCGCGATGACAAGGTGCTCGAAAAGCTGAACATTCCGGAATCCACGCTCAGTCATGTGGAGCAGGATATTGCCGCGGCAGAGAAAGAGCTTGACGACGATGCCGAGAGCATTATCACCAATGAGCGCTACATCTACATCGCATCCGTCATCAAAGCCTGCTATAAGAAGCACAGCGCCGGAAAGCTCACATCTTCTGATAAGATCGACAAGATCGTGACGAACCGTGTGCTCGGTCTGCCGATTTTCGCAGCGATTATGTTCCTTGTATATCTGATTGCAATGAAGGGACCGGGCGCATGGATGACTGACTGGACAAATGACAATCTGTTCGGCGACGGTTTTCATCTGTTCGGTATGGGCACATCGGAATATGAAGAAGCAGCAGAGGAATTTACCGCTGCACAACTGATTGCTGACGGCTACGATGCCTATACCGAAGCAAACGGCAGTGCGCCGACCGGTGATTTTACATATGAGATCGAGGATGAGGAAACTCTGGAAATCACCGAGGAAACCGCATCGCTGGAGGATTATCAGGCAGCACTGAAAACGCTCGACGAATACGGCGAAGAGCCCGATCCGGCAGACTATGGAACCTTTGTACCGAGCATTCCGGCAATCGTGGAAAGCGGACTGGATAAAATCGGTGTTGCGGACTGGCTCAAAAGTCTGATTCTCGACGGCATTGTTGCAGGTGTCGGTGCGGTGCTGGGCTTTGTTCCGCAGATGCTCGTGCTGTTCCTGCTGCTGGCATTTCTCGAAGCCTGCGGCTATATGGCACGTATTGCATTCGTGCTGGACAGAGTATTCCGCAGATTCGGACTCTCCGGCAAATCGTTCATTCCGATGCTGGTCGGTGTCGGCTGCGGTGTGCCGGGTATCATGGCGAGCCGCACGATTGAGAATGAGCGCGACCGCCGCATGACGATCATCACGACGACATTCATTCCCTGCGGCGCAAAGGTGCCGTTCATTGCAATGATTGCAGGTGCGATTTTCGGCGGTTCTCCGCTGATCTCGGTCTCTGCATACTTCATCGGCATGCTGTCGATCATTGTTTCCGGCATCATGCTGAAAAAGACAAAGCTGTTCGCAGGCGAACCCGCGCCGTTTGTCATGGAGCTGCCTGCATACCATATGCCGACAATCGGCAATGTGCTCCGCTCGATGTGGGAGCGCGGCTGGTCTTTCATCAAGAAGGCAGGCACGATCATTCTGATCTCTCAGATTTTTGTTTGGTTCACAACATATTTTGGCTTTACGGACGAGGGCTTCCGGATGCTGGAGCCGGAGGAACTGGATCTTTCCATTCTTGCCAAAATCGGCAGCGGCATTGCATGGATTTTCGCACCGCTCGGCTGGGGCAACTGGCAGGCGGCGGTTGCATCGTTCACCGGACTGGTTGCAAAGGAAAACATCGTCGGAACAATGGGCGTGCTGTACGGCGGCGGCGATCAGACGGTCTGGCAGACGCTTGCCGCAGCGTTTACGGGTATCACCGGCTTCTCCTTCCTCGTATTCAATCTGCTCTGCGCCCCGTGCTTTGCCGCAATCGGCGCAATCAAGCGGGAAATGAACAATGCAAAGTGGACATGGTTTGCAATTCTCTATCAGTGCGGCTTTGCGTATGCAATTTCGCTGATGATTAACCAGTTCGGCGGCGCACTTACCGGTCATGTCAATCCGATCGGTCTGGTCTTTGCGATTGTCATTCTCGCAGGAATGCTCTATATGCTGTTTATCAAGAAGTACAAGGAATCCACCACGCTGACGGAAAAACTCAAAACGCAGGGGAGCTGATTTTCATGCTTGCATGGCTGACAGAGAACCTCGGAACAATCGTCGTTGCGCTGATATTACTGGCGGTTGTGACTGCAATTATTGTATCAATGATCCGTGATAAAAAGAAAGGAAAATCGTCCTGCGGTTGTGACTGCGCACACTGCGGCTGCTGCGGTTCCTGCCATAAGCAGTAAGACAAGCGGGCGGCATATCGGAACATGCCGCCCGTTTTTAGGAGATTGACAATGGAAACAAATGAAAAACTCACTGCGGCAAATATCCGCTATCTTCTGACGATGAAGGCATTTGCGGATGCCGGCAGGCAAATCCGCAATGCCTATCTGGCAGAATATCTGAACTATAAGAAATCAAGCGTTCACTCGATGCTCAAATCCTTAACTTCAATCGGAATGATTCAGAAAGATGATAACAATATCATTTATCTGACTGAAAAAGGCGCTGAAACCGCATTGCACTATCAGCAGTATTACACGAAACTGAATCTCATGATGAAAAAGTGTTTTCCTGACCTTGAAGAAAGCGAAAATGCAATCTTCGCATTGCTCTCTGAAATTCCGGAACACAGTTTACAGCAGATGCTTCAGCGGGATTGAATCAGGATCGCGCAGAAACGTGACATTTTTCGTGCAGACCTTCGCCGGACAGCTTTTGCTGCACAGAATCAAATGAGAAGAAGGTGCTTTTATGACTGAATCCGTGACAAAGGCTGAACAGGAAATTGCAGAGGACACAGTGGCATTTTGCATGAAGCATATGCAGGAGCATTATACAATTCAGCTCCTTGCAGAGCGTGCCGGTATCTCTCCGACCAAGCTGAAAATCATATTCAGGCGTGTATATGATGCACCGCTGTTTGCATATATTCGCGCAGAAAAGATGCGTTGGGCTGCATGCAGGTTAGATGCCTCTAACTTCCGCGTGATTGATATTGCATTGTCATGCGGATATGACAATGCCAGCAAATTTACTGCTGCATTCCGCGCTGTGATCGGGTGCAGTCCGAGAGAATACAGAAACCGCGTCCGTTCGGAGTAGAAAACTGAAAAGCGGTGTGCTATAATGGTCTAAATGGAGCATATGCTCCGGAATTTCAAAAGAGGTGATCTGTATGAGCCGTGTGCCATGGGGAAAACTCGGGCTTTTTGCAGGCGGTGTGCTGTTCGGTACAGCCGGCATCAAGATTCTGAGCAGTCAGGATGCGAAAAAATGCTATACGAACGCAACTGCTGCTGTTCTGCGTGCAAAGGACAGCGTCATGGAAACCGTCACAACCGTGCGCGAAAACTGCGATGACATTCTCAGCGATGCAAAGGAAATCAACGCAGAGCGTGTTGCTGCCGATGCAGAAGCTGTCATTTCTGATGCGGCAGAAAGCATCATTGAAGACGCAGCGGAAGCGATTGACAAATCAGAGAAATAATCAGATGCAGACCGCTCCGGCGGTCTGTTTTGTTCAGAGGTAATCATATGAAATGTAAAATTTTACATGAGACAAAAGGGCGTATCCGCGTACATTTCTGCCAGAAATACATGACGCTGCATCAGGCGGATATGGCAGAATATGCGCTGTCTGCAATCAGCGGCATCACGAAGGTACAGGTGTTTGACCGCACCTGCGATGTGATTTTATATTATCGCTGTGACCGCAAAACCGTTCTGTCTGCACTCGCACATTTCTGCTATAATCAGAAAGCAGAGGCGCTTGTACCGGAGCAGACAGGCAGAGCACTGAACCGCGAATATGAAGAAAAGCTCGGTTCGGCAATCATGCGGCGCGTACTGCACAAATTCCTGCTGCCGCTGCCGTTCCGCCGCCTGATCTCATTGATCAAGGCGCTGAAATATCTTCGCAGGGGGCTGCAATGCCTGCTGCGCGGAAACCTCGAAGTCGAGGTGCTGGATGCGGTTGCAATTACGGTGTCGATGCTGCGCGGCGATTTCAATACTGCCGGAAGCGTGATGTTCCTGCTGAAAATCGGCGATATTCTTGATGAATGGACGCATAAGAAATCGGTCGATGATCTGGCGAGAACGATGTCGCTCGGCGTGGAGCAGGTCTGGATACAGACGGCGGACGGACAGGAGCTGCTTGTGCCGGTTTCGCAGGTGCAAAAGGGCGACCGTGTCATCGTGCGCACCGGCTCGATGATTCCGCTGGACGGCAAGGTGCTTGCCGGCGATGCAATGGTCAATCAGGCATCCATGACCGGAGAATCCGTGCCGGTTCATAAGTCAGAGGGTGCATATGTCTACGCAGGAACCGTTGTCGAGGACGGCGAATGCACCGTTCAGGTCGAGAACACCGCAGGCAGCGGCAGATATGACCGCATCGTCAAAATGATCGAAGAATCGGAGCAGATGAAATCCTCCGCGGAAAGCAAGGCGGCGCATCTTGCGGATAAGCTGGTTCCGTGGTGTCTGGGCGGCACGCTGCTGACTTATCTGCTGACACGCAATGCGACAAAAGCAGTGTCAATTCTCATGGTTGATTTCTCTTGCGCATTGAAGCTCGCCATGCCGATTTCTGTTCTGTCAGCCATGCGGCAATGCGCCGAAGCGGGCATTACGGTCAAGGGCGGCAAATTCCTCGAAGCGGTTGCCGATGCAGATACGATTGTATTTGACAAGACCGGCACACTGACGCATTCGCAGCCGCGTGTTGCACAGATTATTCCGTTCGGCGGACGCGATGAAGCGGAAATGCTGCGGCTTGCGGCGTGTCTGGAGGAGCATTATCCGCATTCGATTGCAAACGCGGTCGTCGCAGAAGCAGAACGGCGCGGTCTGCTGCATGAGGAGCGCCATTCCAAGGTCGAATATGTTGTTGCGCACGGCATTTCCAGCATGATTGACAATGCGCGTGTGGTGATCGGCAGCTATCATTTTGTAGTAGAAGACGAAGCCTGCAAAATACCGGATGAACGTATTTTCCGGCATTTGCCGAAAGAATATTCACATCTCTATCTGGCAATCGGCGGCGAAATCGCAGCAGTCATCTGCATTGAGGACCCGCTGCGGGATGAGGCAGGAACCGTCATTCAAGCGCTGCATGAACTTGGGCTTTCCAATATCGTGATGATGACCGGCGACAATGAACGAACCGCAAAATCCGTTGCAGAAAAGGTCGGTGTCGATACGTACTATTCGGAGGTTTTGCCCGAGGATAAGGCGGCATTTATCCGCGCAGAGCATGAAGCCGGACGCCGTGTCATCATGATCGGTGACGGCGTGAACGATTCTCCGGCACTCAGCGAATCCGATGCGGGCATTGCAATCAGCACGGGTGCGGCAATCGCAAGAGAAATTGCAGATATTACAATCTCAGCGGATGATCTGTACGCTCTGATTTGCCTGAAACAATACAGTGATGCACTGATGCAGCGGATTCATTGGAATTACCGTACCATCATCGGCTTTAATCTGGGACTGATCCTGCTCGGTGCTGCCGGTATTCTTCCGCCTGCGACCTCTGCGCTGCTGCACAATGCTTCTACTCTGGCAATCGGGCTGAAAAGCATGACCGATCTGCCGGTTCCGGAATTGTCACGCAGCTGACACGAACAGGGAATATGCTGTCATGTCATATACCCGCACAATCGGAAATGATCTATCTTGCTGCGGATAAATCGGAAGAAAAGCTGATCAAAGCACAAAAAGCAACACCGCCTGATGTTCATGAGAACGCAGGCGGTGCTTGTTTTACTGCACACAATATCGCACACGCTTCATAATCAGAACCATGATTTTACAATTCAAAATGAGACGCTGCCGGTTTTCTGCTGCTTGACAAAGCCGCGGAAAACTGCTATAATAACGGTATCAGCAGTATCCTGCGCGATGCCGCCGTGACACGCAGCAGCTTCTACTGTGATCTGAAACAACAATTTGATTGTGCAGAAGAGACTGTAAGACATGCAGAACCAAGTCCTTCCAAGGACGCCAAGCCAGACAAAAAACCATAGTGAACATACCGAAAGGGAGACGAAAATGGCAGAAGCAAAACGATGTCTCATGTGTAAGAAGCAAATGATAGATCACTATGGAATATGCCCTGCATGTACCGAATTCAATGAAAAGATGCGAAACCTGACACGCGATCTCACCGGTAAAACGGCTGTCGTCACAGGCGGACGCATCAACATCGGCTATGCTGTATGCATGCGTTTGCTCAGACAAAATGCAAATGTGATCGCTGTCACCCGATATCCGAATGTAGCGCTGCAAAACTATATGAAAGAGCCTGACTACAGCGAGTTTATGGACAGACTTCATATCATCGGTTTTGACCTCACCTATGTAAACAGAATGGATGAGCTGCTTGCCGAAATTGCAAAAATCAGCGGCGGAAAAATCGACATTCTGATCAACAACGCAGCGCAGACTGTCCGTAAATCAAACGAATACTATGCATCGCTTGAACGCAAGGACAACCAGCTCAGATCAGAGCAATCAGGATACCAGCTTATCTGCATCAAAGACGACAAACAGTTCCCTGTGCTTGCAAGCATGTCGCCTGTTGAATACGGTGAAACATCTGACGATAACTCATGGGTTCGCAAGCCTGCCGATATCTCGACAAGAGAAATGGTTGAAGTTCAGCTCATAAACGTAACCGCGCCGTTCATTCTGACGACAAGAATCGCCGACACAATGATGCAGCACGATCCTGATGAAAAGAAATTCATTATCAACGTAAGCTCAGTTGAAGGCAAGTTCATGGATAAGCCGGCAAGACATTTGCATACAAACATGGCAAAAGCATCCCTGAACATGATGACACTGACGCTTGCAAATCTCTACAAGACACAGAATATCTACATCTACGCATCGGATCCCGGCTGGGTATCAAACCAGTTTCCGCCGGATCACAGCTTTTCAAAATCATTCAAAGCCTACCTCACGCTGGAGGACGGTGCAGCGAGAGTATTATATCCGATACAATCGAACATCGTAAAGAGCAAAATCAAAAATGCAGGTTCATTCTACAAGGATTATAAGATCATCAGCTACTGATGCAGCGGCTGATGATCAACATACAAATATGCGGCGTTGACCGATTGGTGAAGGTTTGCGGTCTCCGGATCGCAGGGCTATTCCAACCAGCTTGCACATCTTGCTAAGATGTTGACTGCATTGACCTGTAGTCTGTCGCAAAGTCTGCCTTGACCGGTAGCCTGGTGGGTTCAACTCCCACACGCCGCACTGAACAGGGGGCATCTCCGGAGAGGAGCATGCCCCCGCTGTTTTTTCCGTCTGCAATGTTATGATTTCACCTTATAAATTTTCCGCAGACAGTCCGCATATTCCTGCGGCAGCGTTTCGCAGAGTTTCAGCGCATAGCGTTTGTGCGTCAGCAGGTATTGCCGGTACATTTTCCGGTTCGGGAACAGCTCCGGCGTACTGCGCAGGACATCCGCGGCAAGAATGATCTTCTGCCGCTGTTTCAGGACAGGGACACCGTTTTTTCTGTACAGCCCCGGCGAATAAGGATAACCCGCCGGAATGGCACCCCGCGAACCGCAGGTATTATCCTGCTGCCGGAACGCACGGTCAAAGATTTCGCTGCGGAACAGGTGCTTCTCCCAACGCGCAAAATATTGTTCAAACGGTGCATAATACGCATGAAACGCTTTCAGCAGATACCAGTGTACACATTCACCGATCAGATCGGCAGAGGGCAGATAAACCTGCACCTGTTTCCGCGCTTGCAGCCAGCTCACATAATGCAGGCTGCGGCATTCCTCTGCAAACAGCGGTTCGTCTCCGCTCAGCGGCATTTCAAAGGTGATGCGTTCCAGCGTACGGCTCTGCACAGCCTCTTTTTCATAGCAGATCCGGTAATCGCGCCAGCCGTAATGGTGAATCGTCGTGCCTTTCAGGCGGATGCTTTTTTTCTCCGGCGGCAGCGCACATGCCGGCAAATCTTCGCCGAACACTTCATAAACCGCTTCGCTGTCATCCTCGCTGATTTGGGTCAGAAACGGCGGAAACGGTTTACCGTCCGCATACCGCACTTCGGTCTGACCTGTGTAGAAAAAGCGCTGTGTATCCGACGGAACCGAGATGCACAGCGGCTCTCTGCTGCGCGTGCCGTATTGCGCGCCGCGGTGATGGACAATCGCATAATTGTCCACTTTGACACCGGTACACTGCGAGCAGTCCAGCATATTGACTCCGCCCTTCCGATCAGGGATCGAATGCTTTGCAAACTCTATGTTGACTGCCGGCAGCCTGAGTGCGCCTTCATTCCTGCCTGCCAGCACGACTCTATAGTAGGTTTTGCTGAATGTCAGCTGCATAAGCAGCTTATATTGTTTCCAGAGCGGTGTATCCTCGAAAGCGGAACCGCAAAGCTCACCGCGCGCATTGCATGAAAACATCTGCAAGCCGCTCCCTCGGAACGCGCCCTCTTCAACGATTGCCTGGTACTCCGGACAGATGCTGAACTGCTTCAGGTCAATGCAGTGTTCAAACGCACAGCGCCCGATGATTCGGGTTTCAAAGTGATGCTGTACTGTGGACAGATGCCGGCAGCACGCGGCAAATTCCGCCGGAATTTCATCCGCCGCGCCGGCGATTACGAGCTTTTTCACCGTACTGCCGGCAAAACAGCGCTCGCCGAATTTGCGGACAGTCTCCGGAATCTTTGCGCTGCAAATATTTGCTTTTTCAAATGCACCGGCGCTGATCTCGTTGATGATATGCGATCCGATCTTTGCCGGAATGACGATATTCATTTCATTTCCGCGGTAGTGCGTGATCTTTGCACGCTTTGAGCTCTTGACGCGGAAACGCCAGCCCTGTGCGAGTGCTTCTTCCCTTGTCAGCGTGATGCGCTCGACCGGTTCGGGGTCCTGCCAGCCGCCGTCCGGCAGACTCGGAAACATATAAATGTCCTCCCGTTTGAGCGTGACGTTATCCGCCGTAAGCGGCGGTTTCGGCGGCTTTGCAAACTTCTCCGCTTTCTGCTTTTGGAGTGCCGGCTGCTGCACATTTGCTGCTGTCGGCGGGACAGGCGGTGTATCGCTCTGACCGTTCAGATATTTTGTAAAGGCATCCAGCCAGAAATAGAAATTGAAATCCATTTTGCACCTCAATCATCATGATCCGATTATCCGAGATAAAAGCGCATTGACAAAAAAACGCCTTTATGTTACAATAAATTTGCCGGTGCTGAAAAAGCGCTCCTTCTGTCCGAATGGGCTGCGGTTTGACCGTCCGGCGTGCCTGCATCGTTCAACGTGAGGACGCTCCCACGTATGGGATGGACGGCGGTTCAACTCCGCCGGCAGGTTTCATATTCTCAAAGGCATACCTTCGGGTATGCTTTTATTATACAACAACGGATGCAGAAATGCAAGCACATACAGCAACAATATAAACTGTTTCATCATTCCGGCTTTTCCGGATTCTAATATCGGAAAATGAAAGTACGGAAAGTCAAACAGGGGGCTTCCAAAAGAAGTTTTGTAATCCTTATGTTAGGTTGCGTAACTACGGTTACGCAAGAAACGTACAAGATCATGAAAGGATGCAACTGCGGCGTTGAAACAGGCGATGCATCATGCTACAGTTGCCTTCGTAATTATTACAATCAAAAGTACCACGATAATTTGAAACGTTCTGATGTGATTGAATTGCTAAACCGAATTCTCGTTTCCTCTTGATTCGCTTGGTTTTACTGCGAGATATAAAGACTTCTTAGCAATGCATATTTGATTAAAATATTTGCTGTCTACTTTCCGCAATAATAAAAAGCAATATAAACAGCAATAAAAACAGCGTACTGACGGGTGACTCCATCCAACAGTACGCTGTTGTGATATATTCGCTTGTCTTATTGTAATTTGGACAACTTTTGGTCAACCATAGGGGTGAAAAACGCACCAAAAGCCACTAAGCATATTTGCTTTGCTGTTGTGGAATACACGATACAGCGCGGTTTTCGTGAGATACTGGTTGTTTGCGATAAGCTGTAATTATAATAGCACATTATCCTGCAAAATGCAAGCGGAGAGAAGTATCTTTTATGCAATCAATCGACCTGCCGGAGAACTTTAGATCAAAGGAGGGCGGCACTGCCGCCTTATAGCACATTATCCTGCAAAATGCAAGCGGAGAGAAGTATCGTTTATGCAACCAATCGACCTGCCGGAGAACTTTAGATCAAAGGAGGGCGGCACTGCCGCCTTATAGGATATTATCATAAAAAGTGCAATGGAACATGAGAAAAAAGGAGGAAGGAGTAGGGAGAAGGGAGGAAGGATCGCGGGCGGTTGACAGGGAAGGGGAATTGTGATAAAATGATAACATGAGATTTATATCCGTTTTCGGAATCAAGCAGGAAGGAGGTTCTGTATGCTGACATTGCTGTCTATGCTCTGCCGGAGCCTGTTCTGGTTTCCGGTCTGGCAGCTGCTGCTTTCCCTGCGGAATCCGGCACTTCTGCTTCCGGCAGCGGGAATTCTGCTCGGCAGCTCACTGCTCTCATCCTGCGGCACCCGTTATCTCCGGCTGAAGCTGTATCCGCGGAAGAGACTCGCGGCGCAGATATCCTTCCTCATAATGTCGGCATGTGCCGTACTCTGTGCGGTATGCTGCGCGCTGCTGAAAATTCAGCCTGCGGTCTGCATTCTGCTCACCGTCTGCACCTTCCTCGGCACACACCGCAAAAACGATGCCCCTCCCGAATCACTGTTCACAGTCAACAGCTATGCTGTATTCCTGAGTGTCTCGGTCATCGTCTCGTTTATGCTGTCTGCCGCGCATCTTCCGGCAAATATGAGCCTGACGCTTGCCGTCGTCGGAACGGTCTCCGCGCTCTTTTTCCTGCAACGGAATCAGTATACGCTGCGGCGCTATATCAACCGCAGAACAAATATCGAAACCGATGTGCCGCAGGAGATTCGCCGCGGCAATCTGATGCTGGTCGGCGGAATCATTCTGCTGCTTGCATTTGTTTTTCTGTTCCGCGAACCGCTGCTGCATCTGCTCACGCAAATCCGGAAATGCATGATCGAAATTGTTTCCGGCATTCTGCATCTGCTGCATCGCGTCATACTGTTTTTCAGCGGAAATGATGTTCCCCTGCCGGAGGAGGCGGAGGAGATCGTCGAGGAAGCGGAGGCATTTCCTGTTCCGGAAAAGACCAATCCGCTCTGGAATCTGCTTTGGATACCGTTTTTTGCAGTGGCATGGATTATATGGCGCGAATTTTTGTCCGACTGGGTCTATGATATACGGATCGCGGTGCAGGACCTGATTGCCAGACTGCGGCATGCTGATCCGGAAAAAACAGCCGTCCGCCGTACCGAAACGGATGAATACTATGATAATGAAATGACGGTCGCGCGCGAAAAACGCAGCAGGCACCGGCAGCGCGCATGGCGCAGAGCACTGCGGCAATGGCAGGCAATGCCGGAAAGCAGCGAGAAATTCTATGCCGGATACCGCTTGCTGCTGGATGCGCCCTGCTGGCAGGCGGAGCTGCTGCATCCCTCGGATACCGTTCTGGAAATCCGCGAAAAATGGGCTGCGTATTATACGCCGCAGGAGGCGCTTGACGCCGTCACCGATGATTTTCATGCAGACCGGTATGCCGAAAACGGTCTGCCGCCGGAGGCAATCGCCGATCTGACAAAGGCGCTGCAATGTATCCGGCATACTACCTGAACAAAACGGAGGTTTCCACATGGCATTAAACCCGACAGAATTCTGCGGTCTGACCGGCTTGCAGTATGACAAATCCGCACGCACATTCTGGGGCAGCCTACAGGGCTATCCTGTCTTTCTGACGGTCGTTCCGCGGCGCGATACCGTCATCTTCCGGATGATTGCGAAGGCACCCTCTGAGGCAGCCGCCGCAGAACTGAACAGTCAGGCATCTGCATGGTGCAGCGAGCATGCCGGCGTCACGGGACTCGCACACAAGGAGCGCTGCCTGAGCGCTGCCGTTTCACTGACCCCGAAGGAGACCGCGGAGAATCTCTCAGCCGTGACTGCTGCGCTCGTATCCTTCGCCGCAGCACAGGGACTCATCCCCTGCTGCATGTCCTGCGGTACGGAATCCGGCTACCGCCCCTATCTGCTCGATGCAGGCGGCGTAACCGTCTGTGATGCATGCAAACCGTATGTCGAACAGAAAATCCGTGAAGCGGCGGAGGATGCTGCCGCCGTCAAGCCGAATACAATCGGTCTGGTGATCGGCGCCGTCCTCGCTGCGGCTGCGGTCTTCTTCCTGACCTATGTTGTCCTGAAGCTCAGCTATCTCAGCATGCTGACCGGCTATGCAGGCGTGCTGCTGGGACTGTTCCTGATGCGGAAGCTCGGCAGAAAGCTGACTGTTCCGGCTGTTGCAGCCTGTGCCGTACTCTGCCTGATTGCCGGAATCTGTGCGCCGATGCTGCATTTCGCCGGTACAATCGCGGAATTCAACACCGAAAACAGCGCACAGGCACAGCAGGTCGTCGATGCATACGATCAGCTCGAAGCAATCGTTCAGGATGCCTCGGAGGAAACCGAGCTGCCGGACGAGCTCGCTGATACCGCACAATATAAAGAAATGCGCGACCGCGCGCAGATGATTCTCTCCCATACGGATACGATGCACTGCCTGAAAGACATGCCGCAGCTGCTCAAAACGGAGACCTACAGTGCACTGAAACCGGAGCTGATCAAATGTCTTCTGTTTACGGTCATCTCTGTCCTCGCGTGCATTCTGATCTCGGCGCCCTCCATGCTCAAGGCAGATCAGGGCAAACATACGCTGCGGGAGCTCTCCGCATGAGCCGCTCGGTGATCGTTGTCGGCGGCGGCGCATCGGGTCTTGCTGCGGCAATCGCTGCGGCGGAGCAGGGCGCATTTGTCACGCTTCTGGAACGGCTGCCGCGCGTCGGCAAAAAGATTCTGCTGACCGGCAACGGCAGATGCAATCTCGGCAATCAGGATACAAATGATTCGCATTATCACGGCACACTGCCGCAGGCGAAGCAGATTCTTGCAGGCTTTGATGCGGCGCAGTATTTCCGCAGATTCGGTCTGCTGACGCGCACCGATGCCGAGGGCAGAATCTATCCGATGAGCGGTACGGCGGCATCCGTACTCGACGCACTGCGGTTTGCTGCGGCGCAGAAGGGCGTCCGGACGCTCTGTGAGAAGCAGGTCACGGCAATCATGCCGAAAGGAAACAAATGGCAGGTCACAGCCGGAGATTCTGTTTTCACCGCAGATGCACTGATTCTGGCGTCCGGCGGTTCGGCTGCACCGAATTGCGGCACAGACGGCAATCTGCTGCCGCTGCTGAAAAAAATGGGCTATACGATCAATACACCGCGGCCGGCGCTCTGTCCGGTTCTGACAGAGCCGCAGACCGTGCGCGCGCTGAAAGGGCTGCGTGTACGCGCGGAGGCATCCGCCGTACTCGGCGACCGCATCCTGAAAACGGAATCGGGCGAGGTGCAGTTCACAGAACAGGCGCTCTCGGGCATCTGCATCTTCAATTTGTCGCGGCTGGCTGCGATGCACGGTGACAAAATGCAGATTGCACTGAATCTGCTGCCGTCATTTTCCGATACAGAGACAGAATCGCTGCTGCATGAACTGCTGCATCAGCGCGGCGATCTTCCGGCAGACGATCTGCTGACCGGACTGTTCCCGAAGCGAATCGGAGAGATGCTGCTGCGGCAGGCAGGCGGAAGCTGCAATATCCCCGCTTCCGAAATCTCAGATGATACGCAGAAAAAGCTGCTTTCGCTGCTGCATGATCTGCGATTTCCCGTCAAAGGCACAGCGTCCTTTTCGCAGGCGCAGGTCACAGCCGGCGGCATTGCCGGACAGTGCGTGTCCAAAACGCTCGAATCGAAGCTGCACCGCGGCATCTGGTTCTGCGGCGAGCTGCTCGATCTCGACGGCGACTGCGGCGGCTATAATCTGACATGGTGCTGGGCATCCGGACAGACCGCCGGCAGCAATGCCGCAAAATCCTGATATGCTGATAAGAAAACTGAGAACATCAAAGCCCCGATGCGAATGCATCGGGGCTTTTTGTATCACATGTTACTGAATGGTATAGAAGGTAACAGGATTGCCGGCAGTAAACGTGCCGCCGTCCTTATCCGGCGTATAAGTGCCGCCGAAGTAGACGTAATGATCGCCGCTGCCGTCGGTGCTTCCGCCGTAATTGACAGTATATTCTGCATTGAGCAGGAGCTCCGGACCGGAATACACAACATATTTGTAGTTATTCGGCGAGGTCATCGTGAAGATGCCGTTGTTGCCGCTCATGACATTGACGAGTGAGCCGGCAGGCTGCGAATTTGCAAACATCAGACCGATGACATTTGCCGTCGTGAGCGATGCATCGGGCGTGGTGCAGGTATTGCCGATTGCCCAGAAGCTGCCGCCCGTGACAGACAGCGAGCCGTCGCAGTAGATTGCGCCCTTCTCCTCGCGGACGCCGCCGATGAACACGGAGGAACCGCCGGTGATATTGATATAGCCGTCGGTCTTGATGCCGTTCGTACCGCCGAGGCAGTAGTTGACGCCTGCGTTAATCTCGATGCCGTCATTGGAGTGCAGGCAGGATTTTGCCGCCTCGATATTCAGCGTACCGCCGTTGATGACGATATCATCGTCGCTCTGGATGCCGTGGGCGTAGTTTGCCTTGATATTGAGCTCGCCCTCGCCCTTGATCTGCACGGTATCCTCAGAGAAAACCGTACCCTTATCCTCATCGTGCACGCCGCCGTCCTCGAGATAATTCACCGTACCGGGCAGCGAATTGATCGTCAGCTTTTTCGCATTCTGACAGTTGATCGCGGAGCCTGCCTTATTGGTGATGCTTGCGCCGTTGAGGTGCAGCTTGACCTTTTTCTTATCCGTGGTAATCAGAATCTGACCGTTGGAAAGCGTACCGGAAATCTCATAGGTGCCGCCCTTGCCGATTGTAATCAGACCGTCCTTGACGGTGATGCCTTCGCCGGAATACTGTGCCGTTGTATCCTGCAAGTAGATGTACTTGGTCGGCTTGACCTTGTCTTCATCGTCCTCGTCATCGGGATCGTCAATATTCTCCGGTGTCTGCGTCTTCTGCTCCGGATTCTGCGTACCGCTGTCGCTCTTGCTTTCGGTCTTGTTTTCGGATTTGGATTCCTGCTTTGCATCGGTCTTGGATTCGCTGCTCTCCTTGGAGGATTCCTCCTTGGACTCACCCGATGCCTTGGAATCCTTTTCCGCCTTGGAATCCTTTTCCGCCTTGGAGTCTTTCTCCGCCTTGGAATCCTTGTCAGCCTTGGAGCTGCTTTCCTCCTTGCCGGACTTCTTGCCGTCCTTTTCGGCTGCACTCGTCTCCGCCTCAGATTCGGTGCTCTCATCGGCAGCGGAGGTCTCCTCTGCAATGCTTTCCGAATCAGCAGGCTTCTGTGCGCTGCCGGACGGCGTACTGCTGTCGCCGCAGGCAGTCATGCCGCCGAGTATCATCAGCGCCGAAAGGAACGCTGCCAACGTATATTTTTTCTGTTTCATAAGCCTAACCCTTTCTTGGCATCAGAACAAAAAAGACCGAGGCAAGGCACCTCAGTCTTTTTTGCTGTTCTTATTTCTGCTTTACATCATAGATCTGATCGTCATATTTGTAGAGCACCAGCGTGACGTTGAGGTTGCCGTTCAGCGCGCGGATCTCATCAATAAACTTCTTCTGGTCGGCGTCAGTTTTGACACGGATCGAATAGATCAGATCAAACAGGGTTCCGAAATCTGTTGTCTTCACTCTGCGGAGCACATAGCTTGTAGTGTACTTCTCAAAGACCTTGTCAAACAGACCGTTATAGTTCAGATTCTCCGGAATCGTGACCTTGAGCGTCATATCCTGCGTCTTCGGTGCTGCGAAATTGCAGAGATTGAAAACGATCAGGAGTGCCGCGATGATCAGGAAGATCAGGCAGGCATATCCGACGAAGCCGATGCCGCAGACCGTACCCATGACCATTGCAAAAAAGATATACGCAATATCACGGGGATCTCCGGGTGCGGAACGGAAGCGTACCAGCGAGAATGCGCCGGTCAGAGAGATCGAAGCGGTGATGCCGAGCGTGCTGTCAGAAAGCAGGCACATCATGACGATAATCGTGGAAACCAGACCGGAGAGCATCGGCATTGCGATGACATAGCTCTGCGCGTAGCCTGTTTTCCGGTGCGTAAACATATAAACCAGACCGATCAGGATGCCGAGAACGATTGCGACGCCGATGCAGGAAAGCACCTGCCCGACAGACGGGAAATCGAGGTTTGCGGCTGACTGATCGTCAAAAACACGTCCGAATAGATTGGTAATTGCTGCGAGATTATGCATAAATGATCTTCCTTTCATCTTCCTGTGCTGCGATCTGCTCGCGCACGTAGTTCTTGTATGCAGTTCCGTACTTGGAGAAGCTGACCTTCCGGATCTGGAATTCCGAAAGCGCCTGCGTCATCCACATCGGGAACGCACCCGGAACCTTGATCTCCATTAAGCGCTGATCGGGGAGAATGAGCTGCGAGCCATAGCTTTCCTTTGCGAGCGTCAGATCAAATCGGCGCGCCGTGATCTCGCGGTCAAAGGTCAGACGGAACTCGGAATCATCCTTGCCGAAAAACGCCGCGCGCTGGTAGCTGATATACTGCCGCGGCTGAACGGAGTCATAGAAGTTCAGGAAGACATCCAGCTCACGCATGACCTGCTTGTCGATGAAGCGCTCATAGTGCGGCTTCACGCGCGACTGGATATAAGCCTCTGCTTCGGAGAGCGTCATGGCGACTCTGCGCTTGGTCACGATGCCGCCGATCTTCTTTTTGACCTCCAGAAAGACAGAGGAATCCGGTGTTGCCGGAGAGTAGTAGCTCCGAAGGCGGAGCTTTTCCTTGTAGTAGGGTTTTTCGAGGGACTGCCGGATCAGGAAATTATCGGGCGTATCATAATAGATATTATAGATACCGTATTCCTTGCCGTCCACACAGTATGCGTCCGGGTTCATGTGCTCATGAACGATCGGCAGAAGCGCTTCAAACTGTTCCGCAGAAAGCAGGAACTTCACCTCACGGCGCTGAAACGTACTGATCGCCATAATAATTGCCTCCTTGCATCATAATGGTAAAAGGGCACAGTGGTATTCTCTTCCACACTCTTTCTTATGATCTGCGCGTCTGCACAGATTCCCCCTATTGATTCCATTTTATCGGAAGCAACTTAAATGAACCTGAAATTAACTCAAATAAACATGACAATGCGATGAAAAGACAGTGTCAGGGCTGTGCTCGCGCCATTCTTTTTTATACAGCTGCGGGCAGTCTGCCGTCCGGATCAGTCCTTGAGCGGAAGACCCTTTGCGTCCTTGTTAATCGAGCCTGTCAGACACATAATGCCCTCAACAATGCCCCAGATTCCGGAAATGAAGCTGAGTGCGCCGCAGGACAGAACGGTCAGCAGGAGCTGAACGATCGCTTTTGTCGTATAGCCGAGATAAAAGTTATGCACGCCGAATGCGCCGAGGAAAATGCCGAGCAGACCTGCTGCAACCTTGGATTTATAGGTCACGCCCTGATAGAGCTGACCGTTTGCATTCTGCTGGAAGGTATTGGGTGCAGAATACCCTGTTGTGCTCTGACCGAACGCAGAAGCATTCGGGTCTGCCGAACGGAAGGTCGAAGCGCCGGGCTGCTGGAACGCCGTATTCGGCTGAACCTGCTGGAAGCCGGGCTGCTGAAAATCAGGCTGCTGGAATGGCGCCTGCTGGAACTGCTGCTGGAAATTCGGCTGGGGCTGCGACTGGAACTGCATACCGCCGCCGCCGAGGTTGTTCACCGGCTGACCGCAGATCTCACAGACAACAGTATTGCCCGGTGTCTCGGAGCCGCAGGTCGCGCAATATTTGATACCTGTTCCGGCGGCAAAACCGCACTTCGGACAGGTGATATCTGTTTCGAGCAGGACCTCTGCACAATTTCTGCAAAACATATATTTGTTACCTCCTTTGGCGTGTACATACCGGTACATAGTACACTAATTGTATTATACTCTGTTTTCCGCGTTCTGTCAAGAGGATTCTGCCCTTAATTTTTCCTGAAAGCGCTGCGGATTTTTCAGGGTTACCCATTGCGTTTTTTTGCAGAATACGTTATAATACAATGGAATGTATCTGAAAATCCGGAAAGGAGCGCATGGCATGCAGCCGAAAATGGTCCTCGCAATGAAAGGCACCGTTGACGAGGTTATGTTTTATAAGGAAGAGGACGGCTATATCGTATTTGATATGGAGACCGAGGAGGCAATGGTCACGGTTGTCGGCGAGCTCGGTCTGCTGGAGCCCGGCGAGGAGGTCGAGCTGACCGGCGCCTTCGTGACGCATCCGCGCTTCGGACAGCAGTTTCGGGCAGAAAGCTGTGTCCGGTCGCTGCCCTCAACGATTGTGAATATTGAGCGCTATCTCGCAAGCGGCGTCATCCGCGGCATCGGCAAGGCGCTCGCCAAGCGGATCGTGGATGAATTCGGCGAATTTACGCTGCAAATCATTGAGAAGGAACCGGAAAAGCTCTGCCGCATCAAGGGCATCTCGCCGCAGAAATGCGAGGAGATCGCCGAATCCGCGCAGCAGATTTTCGGACTGCGCAGCTTAATGGGCAGATTGCAGGCATTCAGCATTCCGGCATCGGTCGCCATGAAAGCATACCGCCGCTGGGGCACACCTGCATGGGAGCTGATCGCGGAAAATCCCTACCGGCTCTGTACCGCAGGCATCGGGCTCGAATTCCGTGCCGCAGAGCGCATTGCCGCCGCAATGCAGATTCCTGCAAATTCGCCGAAGCGGCTGCTTGCAGGCTTTCGCTGGCTGCTGGAAACTGCCGCACTCGAAGGACATACCTGTCTGCCGTATGCGGATTTTCATACAATCGCGCTCGAAGGTCTCGGCATTCAGGAGCAGGATTATCAGGCAGGCTATGCGGAGGCAATCGAAGAACGCGAGATCGTCCTTTATCACGCGGCAGAAGGCGATTTTATCTATCTGAACGATTATTTTCAGGCGGAGGATTTCATCGCCTCGCGGATCGCGGCAAAGCTGGCATTCTCCTCACCCGAGGAATTTGACTGCGCGAAAGCGATTGCACAGGAGGAAAAGGAGACCGGCATCACCTATGCCGATCAGCAGAAAAAAGCAATCTCTGCTGCCTTTTCACGCGGTATCATGGTGCTGACGGGCGGTCCCGGCACCGGCAAGACCACAACGCTCAACGGCGTGATTCATCTCTGCATGAAAGCAGGCAGCACCGTCCTTCTCGCTGCCCCGACCGGCAGAGCCGCCAAGCGCATGACCGAGCTCACCGGCAGGGAAGCAAAGACCATTCACCGCCTGCTCGGCACCGAATATGACGACAACGGCGAGCTGACCTTCCGGCACAATGAGCAGAATCAGCTACAGGCGGATGTTATCATCGTGGACGAGGTCTCTATGGTCGATACGCTGCTGTTCGCCGGCTTGCTGCGTGCCGTGCGGATGTCTGCGCGGATCGTGCTCGTCGGCGACGTCGATCAGCTCCCGTCCGTCGGCGCAGGGCATCTGCTGCATACGCTGATCGAGAGCCGCCGGATTCCGGTCGTCCGTCTGACGGAGATTTTCCGGCAGGCACAGGAAAGCTGCATCATCCGCAGCGCACATCAGATCGTAAACGGAGAAATGCCGGACCTGCGCGAAAAATCCAGCGATTTCTTCTTCTTTGACCGCCGCAATGCGAATGAAGCGGCAGCATTCCTGAAAGACCTCTACAGCCGCAGACTGCCGCAGGCTTACGGCTTCACACCGCAGACCGATATTCAGGTCATATCGCCGACGCGCAAGGGCATTCTCGGAACGGTCATACTGAACGGCATGTTGCAGGAAACCGTCAATCCGCCGCAATACGGCAAAATGATTATGAAAAATCTGCTTTATTCCTTCCGCGAGGGCGACAAGGTCATGCAGATTCAGAATCAGTATGAAATGGAATGGGTCAAAGAGACCGAACGCGGCGCCGGCATCTTTAACGGCGATATGGGCACTGTCACCGAGATCAACAAGGCGGCGAATACGCTCAAGGTTGATTTCGACGGCAAGCTCGTGACCTATCGCCCCGACCAGCTCGATCAGCTTGAGCTCGCCTATGCGGTCACGGTGCATAAAAGTCAGGGCAGCGAATTCGAGGCGGTGATTCTGGTGCTGCCGGAGGGCAGAGACCGTCTCAGCTACCGCAGCCTGCTCTATACTGCCGTGACGCGCGCGAAAAAGCTGCTGATTCTGATCGGTTCGCCGCGCAAGGTCTGCGAAATGGTGCAGAATCAGGAGCGTGCCGTGCGGTATTCCTGCCTGACCGATATGCTGCAAAATATGCTCTCGCGCGAGGAGGATGAGGGATGAACCGTGCACAGATGCTCCTGCTCGATGTGCTCTATCCGAACCGCTGTGACTGCTGCGACAGCCGGATTCCCTATGACCGGCTGCTCTGTGATGCATGCACGGATCTGCTGATGCAGCAGCGGATTTCGTATGCGGACTGGGCAAATGCGCATCCGGAGACGCCATGGCAGCAGGGAACCGTTCTGTTTTCCTATGCAGATGCCGCACGGACCGGCGTGCTTGCCATGAAGGACGGCAGGCGCGGATTTTGCAGATTTTCCGCGAAGCTGCTTGCCGAATCTATCGCTGAAACGAACGGGATCAGCTGCGTGACATGGGTACCCGTGACGGCAAAGCGCAGACGGCAGCAGGGCTATTCACATGCGGAATATCTTGCGCACTGCATCGCGGAGGAGCTCGGGCTTCCGGCACGCGGCGGCTTTCTCACGGAGCATGCAGGCAATGTCCGGCAGCATGATCTGCCTGCGGAGGAGCGCCGGAAATATGCCGAGCGTTTCCGCGGGACAGGCGCCGATCTCAGCGGCATGCACATCCTGCTCACAGACGATATCCTGACAACCGGCGCAACGCTTCGCCGCTGTACAGCGCTGCTGCTGGAAATGGGTGCTGAACGTGTCGATATCGCCGCAGTCTGCGCGGGCGTGCACAAGGCAGATTGATGACGGAAGCACCGCGCAGTGCGCGGCTCCATTGATCTAAAGATTTCCGGCAGCATCCTAAGAGATTGATAAGTCAGACTGGTTCCATGGACGTAATTATAATAAATCAGTATTTACCGCGCAGTGCGCGGCTCCATTGATCTAAAGATTTCCGGCGGCATCCTGAGAAATTTATAGGTCAGACTGGTTCCGTGAACGCAATTTTAATAAATCAGTATTTAACTGTCTAATGTCTCAATAAAATCCTTCAGTATTTTGCCGCACTCTTCGGGTTTATCAAACATGATCTCATGCTGTCCTTGCATTTCGATCTTCTGACAGTTCCCCATCCTTTCGATGTATGCGTCAAGAATCTCACGTTTTTCTGCCTCAGTTTCCAGATAATTCGCATAGACTTCATCATCGCTGTCACCTGCGATTTGATATTCATTTCTGAGTTTTTCAGCAGTAAAGCCTTCGGCAATGAGCTGTTCTTTCGTATGAAAAGCGTAAAGTATGCTCAGATACATCTTCGGAATATCATTTGTTTCCAATGTATCCCAGACAAAATTGCAGTTTTCCTGCCAGCGCAGCATTTCATCTGTTGAAGCATGACTGCTCATGGTTTTTTCAAGAAGTGCCGAAGAAACTGGTCTTTCTTCATCAGAAAGCATTTTCAATTCTCTTTCGTAGTCGGAGTTTATCATCGATGTGAGCAGTCCGAGGTTTCCGGCACGGCGCATCCACTTTACGATGTCAAGATCCAACGCGTCTTTTTCAAGATCGAAATGCTGTGCTTCGGAGCCGTCTATGATCATGACTGCTTCGATCTCATCGGGGTATTGGCTTTGCCAGTATGTAGTGTAAACACCACCCATTGAATGTGGCATCAGCACATAGGGTGCCTGAATACCTGCGTTTTGCAGTGCAGTCCTATAATGCTCAACAACGTGTTCAACGGTCATAGCGCCCTTATAATCATCGCTCACGCCATATCCTGCACGGTCGAGAAAAACAAGCCTGTTATCCTCTTCAAGCGGAGCCGTCATCCTTCGCCAGCCTATATACATCTCGCCGTCAAGATAGCCCGCTAATGCAACAATGGTATGCCTGCCGTTTTCATTGCCGCATGAGTAAACATTCAAATTATAATCGCCTGCCGACACAAGATTGTAGTAACCGTTATTTTTCAGATAGTCCCTTGCCTTGTTCACTCTGATGTGAAACATGATCGTTGTGATAATAAGGGATGTGATTATCAGTATCAGTATCACCAGAATGATTTTTCCTGTTGTTTTTAATGCTTTTTTCGCTTTCATATCAACACTGTTTACCTTTCTGAATTACGGTTTATCTTAGCAGCACAATTTCTGAAAGAGACTTTTGTGATGCATCGCAGCACCTGCATTCACAGCGCGGACTGCATCACAAGGAGTATGCCGGTTCCGAGGGAGATTTCTGCCGCATCTGCGGTAATATGATTGCTGACGCCGAGCGGAAAGCTGCGCGTCAGGCTGCCGTGTGCAAGCGGATAATATACGCCCGAAGCACAGACATCCTCACATTTCTCCGACCACGCAAACAGCGAAAGTGTCCAGTCCAGACGCGCCCTCAGCCGCAGCGATTCGCCGCCGCAGAGCATCCGCGCACAGTCGCGCACGCCGCAGAGCAGACCGTCCGCGCCTTGCAGCCGGAGGTATTCGAGCGTTTGCAGATTTGCAACGGTATGATCCAGTCTGCCGCCGAATCCGCCGTAAATACGGATATCCCGAAACCCGCGTTCCAGTGCGACGCGCACGGCAAGCATGGTATCCGTATCATCCTTCTCGACCGGCACGGTCATATGCGGCAGATGCGCCGGCACCGCGCCGAGTGAATCAAAATCCCCGAGCACAAGATCGGGCTGCCGGCACAGCCGCTCCGCCAGATGCAGACCGCTGTCCGCACAGAGGATAAACGCCGATTTCGGCACCGGCTCGCAGGGTATCCCCTCCTCCGGTCCGCCTGCAAGAATCGCACAGATACGTTCATTTTCCATAACAGTCTCCTGATATAACAGAGACTGCTTCAACGCATTGCCGAAGCAGTCTCGTATTGCTTATACTTTGAATCCGCCGTTGAACAAAAAGAGCGAGATGAAAATCGAAATACATGCCGTCAGCAGGCACTTTTTGCCGGTTTGCTTTTTCTGCGCATCTCCGGAGCCGAGCAGTACGATACTGACGATCAAACCGATAAAAACGGACGGCAGACACCCGCAGACGAGATAATCCCCGCTGCGCTTTCGGCTTTCGTCATCCGTTCTTGTGCCGAGCACCAGCCCGAGAATGATGCCGAAAAACGGCACAAAGCAGCTGAGAATATAACAGATGACCGTCAGCGGACTTGTCTTTTTCGGTTCCGGCAGCGGCGCAAGCCGTTCCGCAATCAGCGCCAGCTCCTCATCGGAATACATATCCTGCTGTGTCGTGTAGATCAGCCGCAGATCATCCTGCGAATATCCTTCGATTTCTTTCAAAAATTCTGTTCTGTCCATAATCTTCTCCATTCTGTCACGTCAAGCTGTTCGATCCGTTTAATGCGTATTTGCCCAGATGATAAAGAATGCGAGCGCTCCGACAATCGCACACAGTTCGCATCGCAGACCGACCTTTTCCCTGACTTTGTCATGCGAGGTACATGTCGCAAAAAATACGATCAGCCCGACCGGAAAGCATAGAAGACTTAGAATATAGAGCCAGAGCATACTTTTCTGCGGTTCCGGAACAAGCGGATGCTCCTTCTTCTGAATCATTTCATAGATCAGATCGCGCTCCTCCGGCGAAAACATCTCCGCCTGATCGGTATAGATTGTTGTCAAATCTTCGAGAGAATATTTTTCATATTCACTGATAAATGCATCTCTGTCCATTTTATTTCTCCTGATATGTCATATCATATAATGTAAAATCGTTCAGCGTACATCACCGCTGATAGAGTCGGTTGCTCTGGAACTGCGGATCGCAGGTCACATTGATGCCGAGACGTTTCAGCGTCCGCTCATCGACCTGCGAAAGAATCACGGTCGAGTGCATTTCGCAGCCGCGGAGCTTTGCAAGCTGCGTCATCGCGCGCTCCGCAGTCGGATTCGTCGCCGCGGAAATCGAAAGTGCCACGAGTGTTTCATCGGTATGCAGTCTCGGGTTTTCGTTGCCCAGATGATCGGTCTTGAGGTGCTGAATCGGCTCAATGACCGTCGGCGAAAGCAGCAGAATCGCATCATTGATTCTGCCGAGCGATTTCAGCGCATTGAGCAGCATTGTCGAACAGGCACCCATGAGATCAGTCGTCTTACCAGTGACAATTTTGCCGTTCGGGAGCTGCAAAGCGGCTGCCGGTTCACCGGTTTTTTCCGCCACTTCACGTGATTTTGCAATGACCGGACGCTCCTCCTCGGTCAGCTTCATCTGCTGCATCAGCAGCTCGAGCTTATTGACCGTTTCGGCATCCGATTTGCCCTGCCGCAGATTGCAGCGCTCAATGAAATAGCGGCGGATGATCTCCTGACGGGATGCAGCCTTTGCGGCTTCGTCATCGACAATGCAGAAGCCCGCCATATTGACGCCCATATCCGTCGGGGACTGATACGGCGAGGTGCCGTAAATCTGATCGAACATCGAGCGCAGCACCGGAAAGACCTCGACATCGCGGTTATAGTTGACCGCAGTCTTGCCGTAGGCTTCGAGGTGGAACGGGTCGATCATGTTGATATCATTGAGATTGGCGGTTGCAGCCTCATAGGCGACATTGACCGGATGCTTGAGCGGCACATTCCAGATCGGGAATGTCTCGAACTTTGCATAGCCAGCCTCCTTGCCGCGCTGATGCTCCTGATAAATCTGCGAGAGGCAGACCGCCATTTTGCCGCTGCCGGGACCGGGCGCAGTCACAACAACAAGCTGACGGCTGACCTCGATGTATTCATTTTTGCCGAAGCCGTCCTCTGAAAGAATCAGCGAAAGATTCGAGGGGTAGCCTTCAATCGGATAATGCCGGTAGACACGAATGCCGAGCGCCTCCAGACGCTTCTGGAATTTTTCGGCAGCAGGCTCGCCGGTAAAGCGCGTCATGACGACGCTGCCGACATACAGCCCCTTCTGACGGAACAGACCGATCAGGCGGAGCACATCGGTATCATATGTGATGCCGAGGTCACCGCGCGTCCGGTTCTGCTCGATATCAGAGGCATTGATCGCAATGACGATCTCGACCTCCTTTTTCATTTGCAGGAGCATCCGCAGCTTGCTGTCCGGCTGAAAGCCCGGCAGCACGCGCGAGGCATGATAATCGTCATAGAGCTTTCCGCCGAATTCCAGATACAGTCTGCCGCCGAACTGGGCAATTCGCTCGCGGATATGTGCGGACTGTGTTTTGAGATACTGAGCGTTGTCAAAGGCAAGGTTCTTCTTTTTCATAATGCGCATTCCTTTCACACGACATTTCCGATTACATACTGTCTTATTATAGCACAAATCGGAAGAAATATCAATGGGAGAAATACAAAAAAACATAGAAAAAAACAAGGCGCGAATCGCTGCCGACCGGCTGCTCGTGACTTTTGCGATACGGTGAACGAAAAAAGCCTGAAAGCATCGGATTCGCTTTCAGGCTTTTCGTATTTCATGATTTTGCAGCCGGATGCTCCGCCTGGGCAGTTTCCTTCTGCTGATGCTTTTTCAGTTCCATTTTGTTGAATTCCTCCGGTGTCACGAAGGTCGGGACCATTTCATGCAGCGAAGATACTGCGATGTCCTCCTTGTTCTCCTCCGCAGCATCGCGCAGGATGCGGAGCCGTTCTGCAAATGTCTCCGTATCAATTTCAATCTGCTTGCCGATATAGATCAGCTTGTTCGCGGTTTTCTGGAGTCCCTCCTCATCCATGAGCAGCTCCTCCTTGATCTTCTCGCCCGGACGCAGACCGACAAACTTGATCTCGACATCCTTATACGGCACTTTGCCGTACATGCGGATCAGGTTCTCCGCAAGCGTCACGATGCGGACAGGCTTGCCCATATCCAGCACGAAGATTTCGCCGCCGTGCGCAATCGCAGCAGCCTCCATCACCAGCGAAACAGCCTCCGGAATCGTCATAAAGTAGCGGATGACATCCGGATGCGTGACCGTAACAGGCTTACCCTGCTCAATCTGCTTCTTGAAGAGCGGAATGACAGAGCCGTTCGAGCCGAGCACATTGCCGAAGCGCGTGGTCACGAATTCGGTACGGTTTGTTGTATCCTTCTGCTGTGCGAGATACTGCACGATCATCTCACAGCAGCGCTTTGATGCGCCCATGACATTCGTCGGGTTGACCGCCTTGTCGGTCGAGATCATGACAAACTTTTCGACAAGGTGGAACTGTGCCAACGAAGCGACATTGAACGTACCGACGATGTTATTCTTAATTGCCTCCATCGGAGAGACCTCCATGAGCGGCACATGCTTATGCGCGGCAGCATGGAACACGACCTGCGGCTTATAGCGCTCAAAAATCTGATTGATGCGGAAGTAGTCGCGGACAGATGCGATCAGCGTGACGAGATTGAGCTTGCCGCCGTACTCCATGACGAGCTCCTGCTGAATCTCGTAGGCATTGTTTTCGTAGATATCGACAATGATGATCTGCTTCGGATTATACTTTGCGATCTGGCGCACCAGCTCGGAACCGATCGAGCCGCCGCCGCCGGTAACCATACAGACCTTCCCGCCGATGAATCTGCGGATATCCTCATTGTCAAATTTGATCGGCTCTCTGCCGAGCAGGTCCTCGACCTTGATATCACGCACCTGCTTGAGCAGCGAGGTCTGATTGTTCTCATCGAAGATTAGATTGCCGATGAACGGAATCGTCTTGACCGGCAGATGCGTCTTCGAGCAGATTTCGAGCACGCGCATGCGTTCATCCTCCGGCGCGGAAGGCACCGCGAAGATAATCTGCTCAATCTCGCGCTCCTCGGCAAAGCGGACGATATCCGCCGTTGTGCCGACAATCTCGACGCCCATGACATCCTGGCCGACTTTGTTGTGGTCATCGTCAATGATGCAGACAGGCAGGTATTTTGCCGAGACCTTGTCGCCGTCATAGGGCGATTTTCTTGCATTCTCGATCTCGGTCAGCAGCATCTTGCATGCCACGCCGCCGCCGATGATCATGGTACGCTTGTATTTGCCGAGCGCCTTCGTCGTTTCAGACATCTCGATGAATGCCGTGCGGAAGATCAGGCGGAACAGGCAGATACCGGCGAGTGCGATCAGCATATGCGTGACTGCAAATATGCACGGTATTTTCTTATCCAGAATTGCGGCGAACAGACATGTCACGGCAAGACCGCAGGTGACGCCGAAGACGCAGGAAAGATAATCCTTTCCGCGGAAATAGCGCCACATCTTGCTGTATGCGCCGAAGATGAAGAGAAATGCAAAGCAGCAGATCGTTCCGATGACAATCGGCACGACCATATCAGAGGTCGGAATGCCGCATCCGACCAGCGAAAGCAGAAAGTTGGCAATCAAGGAAGCGGCTACCAGAATAAAGGCATCTGCAACTGCAAGCAGCATTTTCCGGTGCGTAAACGTACCGGCATATTCTTTGAGCTTTGTTTTCATGATGAAAACCCTTTCTTATGACTTTTCAAATTTCCGAGCCTCATCTCACTACGCTCACACAGCGGATCACGGATGCAGACTGCATGATCCGTTGTGTCAAAGCAGTGAGTGAGGTTTTTTCATAATTTCCGCAAATCACAAATCATCCGGAACGGACAGACCCCGGCTGCTTGCCGGCTGACCGCTCCGGAGACCGGATTTCTCAGACTGCGGCGGTTTCCTTTACGATCCGCTCAAGCTCTGCCTGCTTGCGGATGATATCCTTTGCAAGCGCGAGCTGACATCTCGTGCGGTCGAGATTGTGCAGCGGATAGTTGATCTTGAAGTAGGTATCTCCGGTGAGATAGTCATCGAGGAACCGTGAAGCGAGTTCGATTGTAATGGAAAATGCGGCAAGCACGAGACTGTCGCGCTCTGCCTGTGTCAGCGATTTGCCGACAGCACCGAGAAAGCCTTTGCAGAATGCTGCAAACTTTCCGGTATCGAAGCTGACCCTGCTGATATCAGGCTCGTCCTCGGCGGCAGTATTGGCGATAAAGCGGACCGCATCCGCAAAATCATACATTGCCATGCCGGGCATAACGGTATCGAGGTCAATGACAACGAGCGGCATTTTCGTCTCTTTGTCAAAGAGCACATTGTTCGATTTGGTATCGTTGTGCGTCACGCGCACAGGAAATTCGCCGTTTGCAAAGCGGACGGAAAGCGCCGCCGCCTTTTCGCGGACTTCGGTCAGATAGGCGATCTCATCCTGCACGGACGCCGCCCGCTTGCAGGGGTCCTCTGCAATATGTGCAAAGAGCGTATCCAGACGTTTTTTCGTATTATGGAAATCCGGAATGGTCTCAAAGAGCCGTGCGCCGTCAAAATCGCTGAGCTGATTCTGAAATTCGCCGAAGGCTCTGCCGGTCGCCTCGATGACAGCCGGGTCATCGCAGGTATTGAAGGTGACCGAATCAACATAGTTCATGATGCGCCAGAAATTGCCCGCATCGTCAAACAGATAGTTTTTGCCGTCCGCCGTATGATGAAAATGCAGGGTCACGCCGTCCGGATTCTTGTTTCGGATATGTGTTGTGACAAGGTCGATATTCTGCATGATCTGAACCGGATTGCTGAACACAACCGTATTGATCCGCTGGAAGATATAGGATTTTGGATTGCCGTCCGCATCGTTATAGGTGACCTTGAACGTCGCATTGATATTGCCGTTTGTGATCGTTTCAAAGGCATCGAACGCACCGGGCAGCCGGAATGCCGCACCGATCTTCTGGATTGTTTCAAGCATATCAGAATCTCCGTAAAATTGAATATAAATGAAAGGAGCATGCCGCTCCGGATGCCTCCCGCCGAACGAGGACAGAAACCGCAAAACCGGACAGATACTCTTATGAGTTAGTATACCACGAACCGCGGCGGTTTGTCAAGTCTTTTCGGCGATGCGCATATTTTTCCGCGGCAGAATCCGGCAGTCTCTGTACAGAAAAAACCGCGTACCCTTTCGGATACGCAGTCAGGCTCGGATTCAGAGCGTAATTCCGTTGCGGCGGAGCAGTTCGCGCGCCGTTTCGACGGAATCCACGCCGGTTTGATTCTTGATCGGCGCAAACTCCTTTTCGCGCTCGATTTCGTAGGCGAGACAGTTCTTTTGCAGCTTGACAAGGTCGAGCGCCAGTGTCTCGAATTTGTAGGCATTCGGCGCCTCAGGACGGACGGTCTTGCCGTTTTCGTCCATATAGCGGATTTTCTTGAAGACCTTATGCAGCGGCATTTTATAGGCGAGCGTATTCTCCAGCTCATCCACACGGAAGAGATAATTCAGGATCACGCCGAAGCGATAGGAAAGCGTCCCGTCCGGCTCGCGGCGCGTCCGCATTTCCTCCGTCATTTCGTAATATTCGACAATCGAGGGTCTGCCGTCCTCCAGACAGAGCACGCCGACCTTTTCATCCGGTGCCGCCTTCGCAACGACCTTCGCGCCGGAGACATTGCCCGATTCGATCACCGCGCCGATGAAGCACGGGTCCGCAATCGCCTGCAATACATTGTCAACCGCAAAAACATTGAGCCATTCGATCCGGCTTCTGCGCAGCTCGCTGAGCATGCCGGTATTCTCCATGGATGCATACCAGCCGCCGTTGCCGTTCGGTGCAGTCGAGATCACGCCGGGCGCAGAGAGCATCAGTCTGCCCTCCGGATCGACCGTCGGGAGCTGTTCCTGCCGGAAGAAGCGGATATGCTCCCTGCTGTAGCCGAAATAGTTTTTCTCGGCAAAGAACGCCTGTGTTTCATCGTGATTTTCCGCGCTTGTCATGATGAACAGCGGCACATAGGCGCCTGCCTGATCGGTGACGCGCTTCAAGTTATTCATCAGGCACTCAAAGATGAAGAGCTCTCTGGTGATGCCGATATCGACCATACCCTTGGCATGCTCGCAGCCGAGCCGCGTACCCTGTCCGCCGCCGAGCAGCACCGCCCCGACCTTTCCGGCACGGATTGCCGCAAGACCTGTTTCGGTAAAACGGGCGCGGTTCTGCGCAATCTCCCCGAGTGTGGTCGCATAGAGCGGCGCAAAGCTGCCGCGCTTTTCGTCCGCGCATTCCGGATCGAGGATGCTGAGATCGAGCGTGTCGATCTGCCGGAGCATGGTCTCCTGCACAGTGTCATTGAGCTGTTCGAGATAATCGCTGATATGCGTCTGTCCGAGCGCGGAAAGCCGCGCACAGATGCGCTCCTTCATTGCCGGAAAATTCTCCTGCTGTTGTGTCATCCGTTACTCCTTTGATTCATTGCTGCCGGCGTCCATGCAGATGCATTGCCGTTTGCAGAAAAAATATAAAGACATTATACCATATCTGCGGCACATTGTCAAATTGTTTTCACTTACCGCCGGATCCGGAAGAATGCCTCGCGGTAGCGCTTCGGCGTATAGCCGGTATATTTGCGGAACACCTGAATAAAATGGCTCTCCGAGGAAAAGCAGAGATAATCCGCAATCGCAAGGCAGGAAAAATCCGAATACCGCAGCATATTCTCCGCAGTCTCGATACGCTTGCGCGTGATATATTCCGAGACCGTGATGCCGACCTCCTTGCGGAAGAGCTTGGACAGATACGGCACTGAAAGTCCGGCAACATTTGCCAGCTCCGCAAGCGTCAGCTTCGTGTGCAGATTGTCGTAGATATAATCCACAACGACCGTAATCGCCTTCGGATAGCGGTTCCGCTTGCGGATGATCTGCATACGCTGTGCATAATCAAGCACCAGCTCGCTGTGCAGCATATTGATCTCATCCTCCGACGCGCACTTGTCGATTGCACGGATATAGATATCGCTCAAATTGTAAGCCTCTTCCATTTCCATGCCGCCCTCAATGCAGGAGCGCGTGATCAGTGCAACGGTAATGATCAGATGATACTGCAAATTCCGCAGCGGATTGTCGCTGAGTCTGCCCATATTGGAGGTGCCGAGCGGCGCATAAAGACGCTGCATTTCGGCGACATTTCCCTCCTGAATACTATTAAAAAACGCATTTTCACGTTCATATGCCAGATGCGAGATGCTGAGCTCACGGTTCAGGAACGCCTGATGCGTGAGCTTTTGCTCGATATCCATACAAAAACACCCCGTTTCTATTATACCTTATATGACAAAAAAATGCAATACCGATTTGACAAAAAAGCTGTTTTTATGATATTGCGTTACAGACAAGTATGCTATACTGAAAAAAAGCTGTCAGGTAGACGGCTGCAATGAGAGAAATGCGATAAAACAAGGAGGATTCGGGATGAAAAAAAGATTTCGTATCATGGCTGCAACGAGTGCGCTGCTGATGACAGCAGGCATCCTTACGGGTGCTGCACTTGCAGGCATGAACGCAGACCTGAACGGCGACGGCACCGCAAACCGCAGTGACGCCGCAATGCTGGTCGATGCGCTGCTGGGCAAATCCTCGCGCATGACAAAAGACATGGACCAGAACGGTGACGGAAGAATTGATGCAAGTGACCTTTCCCGTCTCAAGGGCGCGATTCTGTCTCCGTCCTCGCAGCAGACCGGCAAGATCGAGGACAAGGGCACGCAGCCGAAGCTGCCTGCAACCATGTACTCCAACTTCCGCAGCGGCGATGCAGGCGATTTCTTCGCCTCCGACGGCTGGACGAACGGTTCTGTCTTTGACAACTGGTGGTATGAGAAGAATACCGGCATCAAGGACGGCTACATGTACCTGACCATTGATCAGGACTGGGACGGTCACAGAAATGACGCTGACAAGAGAAACTACTCCGGCGGCGAATACCGTACCAATGAATTCTATCACTACGGCTACTATGAGTGCTCCATGCAGGCGATCAAGAACGACGGCGTTGTTTCCTCGTTCTTCACCTACACCGGTCCTTCCGATGTCGTCAACGGTCAGGAAAATCCGTGGGACGAGATTGACATCGAAATCCTCGGCAAGGACACCACAAAGATGCAGATTAACTACTACCGCAACGGCAAGGGCGGTCACGAGAAGATGATCGACCTCGGCTTCGATGCATCCGAAGCATTCCATACCTACGGCTTCAACTGGGAGCCCGGCAAGATCACTTGGTACGTGGACGGCAAAGAGGTCGGCTCCATGTCCGGCGATGTTCCGGTCACCCCGAGCAAGATCATGATGAATGCATGGCCTGGCGTCAGCGACCGCAATGCAAAGGATAACACCGTTGACTGGCTCAAGCCCTATGACGGCAAAACACCGCTGACCGCGCGTTATCAGTGGGTCACCTACCAGAAGAGTGACAGTGCACAGCAGGGTCAGCAGGGACAACAGGGTCAGCAAGGTCAGCAGGGACAGCAGCAGCAGAGCGGCGGCATGAATGCCAATGCAACAATGGTTTCCAACTTCTCTGCTGGTCAGGCAGGTGACTTCATCGCATCTGACGGCTGGACGAACGGTTCCGTGTTTGACTGCTGGTGGTACAAGAGAAACACCTCGATCGGCAACGGCTATCTCGCGCTGACGATTGATCAGGACTGGGACGGTCACCGGAATGATTCCGACAAGAGAAACTACTCCGGCGGCGAGTTCCGCACCAACAATTTCTATCACTACGGCTACTATGAGACCTCGATGAAGGCAATCAAGAATGACGGCGTTGTTTCCTCGTTCTTCACCTACACCGGTCCGTCTGACGTTGTCAACGGTCAGGAGAATCCGTGGGATGAGATTGATATCGAGATCCTCGGCAAGGACACCACAAAGGTACAGCTCAATTACTACCGCAACGGCAAGGGCGGTCACGAGAAGATGATCGACCTCGGCTTTGATTCCTCTCAGGACTTCCACAGATACGGCTTCAACTGGCAGCCCGGTAAGATCACATGGTACGTAGACGGCAAGGAAATCTGGTCCATGTCCGGCGATGTGCCTGTCACCCCGAGCAAGATCATGATGAATGTCTGGCCGGGCGTCGGCTACCGCGGTCCTGATGCGGACACTGTAGACTGGCTCAAGAACTTCAACGGCAAAACGCCGCTGACCGCTTACTATCAGTGGGTCACCTACAATAAGCAATGATTTCCTCCCCCATGATCCCGCAGCCGTTTCGCATTTTCCGGCTGCGGGATTTCCCATCTCATTCCCTTTACGGGAATTCTGCACAAGAGGGACAGTCCCTTTGAACCCCATGCTTATATACGGCAAAGCCGCGCAATTCAGCGTAACAGCATGAATTGCGCGGCTTTATTTTTATTGATATTCCCAATGTATCGCAGATACTTCTTATACCGCTGCGAAGCCTTTTTCGAGATCGGCAATAATGTCGTCGATGTGCTCTGTACCGATTGAAAGACGGATCGTCGCCTGCGTAATGCCTGCTTCGGCGAGCTCCTCCTCGGAAAGCTGCGAATGCGTCGTTGTTGCCGGATGAATCACCAGCGACTTGACATCCGCGACATTTGCGAGCAGCGAGAAAATCTCCAGATGATCAATAAACGCATGGGCTTCCTTCTGTCCGCCCTTGATCTCAAAGGTAAAGATGCTGCCGCCGCCGTTCGGGAAATACTTTTCATAGAGCGCATGGTCAGGATGCTCCGGCAGTGACGGATGATTGACCTTTGCGACCTTCGGATGATTCTTCAGATATTCGACAACCTTCTTCGTATTCTCCGCGTGGCGCTCCAGACGCAGCGAAAGCGTCTCTGTGCCCTGCAAGAGCAGGAAGGCTGCAAACGGCGAAATCGCTGCACCCTCATCACGCAGCAGAATCGCGCGGATATAGGTCACGAATGCTGCCGGACCGACCGCATCCGCAAAGGAAATGCCGTGATAGCTCGGATTCGGAGCTGCAATCGGTGCATATTTTCCGCTTGCCTTCCAGTCAAACTTACCGGAATCCACAATCACGCCGCCAAGCGTTGTACCGTGACCGCCGATGAACTTCGTTGCGGAATGCACAACAATATCCGCGCCGTGCTCAATCGGACGGATCAGGAACGGCGTACCGAAGGTGTTGTCGATGACCAGCGGCAGACCGTGACGGTGTGCAATTTCTGCAACCGCATCAATATCCGGAATATCGGAATTCGGATTGCCGAGCGTTTCGAGATAGATTGCCTTCGTATTCTCGCGGATTGCGCCCTCGATCTCTGCAAGATTATGCGCATCCACAAAGGTCGTCTCAATGCCGTACTGCGGCAGCGTATGTGCGAGCAGATTGTAGCTTCCGCCGTAGATTGTCTTCTGTGCGACGATGTGCTCACCTGCCTGTGCAAGCGCCTGAATCGTGTATGTGATGGCAGCCGCACCGGATGCCAGTGCCAGTGCCGCGACGCCGCCCTCAAGTGCTGCAATGCGCTCCTCAAAGACGCCCTGCGTCGAATTTGTCAGTCTGCCGTAGATATTGCCTGCATCCGCCAGACCGAAGCGTGCTGCTGCGTGTGCGGAATTCTTGAAAACATAGGAAGTAGTCGCATAAATCGGAACCGCTCTTGCGTCCGATGCCGGATCGGGCTGCTCCTGCCCGACGTGAAGCTGTAAAGTCTCAAATTTATAATTGCTCATTTTCATATACCTCATTTCATAATTTGAAGCGGCATTGCCGCGGTTGTTGTTTCAGAATGTGCATCCTGCACGGGGGTTACGGTTTGCGTCAGCAACAACAGAGGTACATTCGTCCGAAGCGGTAATTTTTCCGGTTCAGATCGGGAAACAGAATATTCATATCCGCTCTCCTTGTATTTCTACTTGTTTAGTAGGATTATGGTGCTATTATAGCATACCGCCGCCGGATTGTCAAGCATATTTTCCGGATTTCCCGCAATTCGTATATTCTCACAAGCCTATAGGATAACTAGGAATTCTTTTTGTCCGATTGCACAATGAAAAAGCACCTGAGAACCGCAGAAGGTTCTCAGGTGCTTGATTTCTGTTGCAGAATGCGGATTATTCATCCAGTGTACGGGCGGTCAGTCTTGCACGCTCGCCGAGATCGCTTCCGGCGCCTGCCTTGCCGATCTTAATTGCATTCTGGTCATAGTGCATACGGATAACGAATGCAACCAGACCCGGGTTGTTATCGACACGCAGATTCATTCTGACGGTATCGCCCGGCTTTGCGCTGATCGTTTCCGGTGTCAGGGTCATTTCGGTGCCGAGTGCCGGAATCTCAGGCTGCTCGGAATTGACGCAGATATAGCCCGGACGGAACTTGACATTGTCGAGCTTTGCAGCATTTTCGTCCGTATTTGCGCTGTAGTTGGAAAGGTCTGCGAAATAGACCTCGACCGGATACACACCGTCCGGCGTATCCTCCTTGACCGTGATCTCAAATTCCAGCAGGTTGCCGTCAAAGATGAAGTCCGCCTGCTCGGAAATATCGAGCCAGTATGCCTGATAGGTTTTGATGCTCGGGGTATAGCCCTTTTCATAGACAGCGGCATTTGTTTCACCGGTGTAGAGCTCGGTTGCCTCCTCGCCGTTTGCATCGGTCACGGTTGCACCGTTGATATCGGTCTTTGCGATATAGATTTTGCCGTCGTCCGCACGCTTCGTCGAAACGATCGTATCATCCTCTTCCAGCTGCGGCTGCTCAAACACCAGCATGTGGTTCTGTGCACCGTTCGGGTCAATGACGACGCCCTCATCTACCGGTTTGCTTTCGCCGTTATTGCCCTGCGCCTGCTGATTGCCGTCATTGGAATTTGCATCAGAATCGCTGTTTTCATTGCCGTTTGCGCTCTCGGCAGCGCTGCTCTCAGAATTATTCCCGTCGCCGCCCTCGATCTTCTCACCGCAGGCGAATGCCGGAATTGTCATTGCAGCAGCAAGCAGTGCCGCAAGAATCCGTTTATTTCTGAACTTCATGTAGAACTCCTTTCAGACTGTCTGTATCAGAACACATCTCTCTCCGAAATTTCCCGTGCAACGTGTACACGTTCGTTTATTATTATACTCTTTCCAAGTCAAAAAGTCAAGTGAAATTCTTGTGACATTCCGGTATCAGTTTGATAACAGCCGTGTAGCATCTCTCAGAGCTGCGAGAATACTGCGCCGATTTTTTCATGCAGCACAAGGTCTGCATGTGCATCGAACGGCGTCGCGTCGCGGTTGACGAGTGCCAGCACATCACCCTTGAAATAATGAATCAGACCGGCTGCAGGATAGACCGCAAGCGAGGTGCCGCCGATGATCATCATATCCGCTTCACGAATGCAGCGGACCGCTTCATCCATGACATCATTATCGAGTGATTCCTCATAGAGCACGACATCCGGCTTGATGCGCCCGCCGCAGTGTTCGCAGCAGGGAATCCCCTTGCTGCCCGTAATCACGGTCACATCATATTTTCTGCCGCACTGCATGCAGGTATTGCGCAGGACGCTGCCATGGAGCTCGAGCACCTTTTTGCTGCCTGCCGCCTGATGCAGCCCGTCGATATTCTGCGTAATGACAGCATTGAGCTTGCCCTGCTGCTCCCATTCCGCGAGCTTCTTATGCGCGGCATTCGGCTTTGCATCGAGGCAGAGCATCTTGTCGCGGTAGAAGCGGTAGAATTCCTCTGTCTGCCGCATGAAAAACGTGTGGCTGAGGATTGTCTCCGGCGGATAGTCATACTTCTGATTGTAGAGACCGTCCACACTCCGGAAATCCGGAATGCCGCTCTCCGTCGAGACTCCCGCACCGCCGAAAAATACGATTGTTTTTGCCTGTTCCACTGCTGCTTTCAGCTGTTCGATTGTTGCCGTCATAGATAACGCCCCTTTCATCGGTTTCCGGTTACAGCTGAACCGGAATGGATTTGCGCAGCGCGACCGCATAAAGCCAGCAGCCGCAGACCGGCTTCTTCATCAGCAGGCTCAGCGCCTCTGCATACAACCGGATCTGCTCGGTATAGGCTTCGAGCAGCGCCGCTTCATTTTTTCCGGTATCGGTCTTGTAATCGACAAGCACAATGCCGGTTTCTTCCTCAATGACCAGATCCATGATGCCCGTGACCATGCCGTCGGTTCCGGCATAATCCTGCCCGATCTGACGGAGCGGTCCTTCGAGCTTCAGATCACAGATACGCACCATGAATTTCTCCTCGCGCCGGATGCATACCGCACCGCGTATCCTCTGATACAGCTCAGAGGTAAAGAAATCCGCGATTGGGCTTTCCGCGACCGCCGCAGCCTGTCTTGCAGAGAGTCTGCCCGCTGCATGCAGACGGTCGATCTCTGCTTGCAGATTTTCCGCAGCAGCAGAAAAATCCGCATACTGCATGAAGGTGTGCACTGCCGTACCGCGCTCCGAACCGGTCATCTTGCTGCCCTTGCTCCGGAACTGCGGATTTTGCAGCGGTGCATCGAAATCCTCTTTTTTGGCAAGCTCCGAAACACCGTATTTCGCTGTCAGTACCGCAAGCCGGCTGTCATATTCCCATGCACACTGCTGCGCCATATGTGCTGTCAGCTCGGCATCGGGCAGTGCGGGCTCCTCGGTCAGCAGCGACTGTGCCGCCGCCTCCGCAGCCTCCGGAGAGACCGTCTGCACGGCGACAGGCAGCGGCGGCAGCCCGTCCGCACCGCATTCGATCCCGAGATCGCGGCGCATCTGCTCGCAGGATGTATTCCGGATCAGCGACATAAACAGCCAGTCCGCAAAGCAGCCGGCTCTCCCGACCCTTGCCGGAGAAATCCCGCCCGCAGATGCCTGCAAATATGCCTCCGGTGCAATGACATCGGCGCAGCGGCTGTCGGTATAGGGCAGCGGCAGAATCAGATATTCCCTTGCGCGCGTCAGGGCGACATAGAGCAGACGCATCTCCTCGCTGACGGTTTCCTTCCGGTTCTTCTGATAAATCAGTGTCCACGGGAGCGATCTGCCCTTGCTGATCGTCTCCGGATCGCGGAGCTGGAAGCCGATGCCGGTCTTGCCGTGATACTGCACCGTATCCGATGCATCCTTCGATGAAAAGCTGTGGTCGGTATCCGCAAGAATCACAAACGGCGCCTCGAGACCCTTTGACGCATGGACACTTTTCAGCTGCACGACATTCTCCGTGCCTGCCGGAATACTGCCTGCGGTCAGGTCCTCGCCGCGGTCGAGAATCGCATCCAGATACCGCAAGAATGCAGAAAGTCCGCCGCCGCGGTTCTCCTCAAAGTTTCGGGCATAGGTTGTCAGCGCGCGGAGATTCGCTTTCTTCTGCGCGCCGCCGGCAGACATCTGCATCATGCCGAGAAAATCCGTCTGCCGGTAGATGCGACGGATCAGCTGCTCGGGCGTATCCATTGCCGCAAAATTCCGCATCGCATCGAGAAATTCTGTCAGCACGCGGCATTTCTCCGTCAGTAGGGGCGCCGTCTCCGCCATATTCTCATCTGCGCGGATTTTCAGCATCGCCGGAAACAGCTTCGTCCGCGGCGCATAAATCCGTACCTGCAACAGCTCATCGACCGTGAAGCCGAACAGCGGCGACAGCATCGCAGAAGCGACCGGCACCTCCGGCAGCGGATTGTCGATAGCGCGGAGCAGATCAATCAGCAGCAGAATCTCCGGTGATTGCAGATAGTTTTCACGCTCAACACCGGAAACCGGAATACCGGCAGCCTCCAGCGCCGCCGCATAGACCGGCATTTTCGTTTTATAGCGCATCAGAATCAGGAAATCGCGCGGCTCGCAGGGACGCGGTTCGCCGTCCGCCCCTCTGACCGGCGTGCCGTGCATCAGATGCCACTGAATCCGCTCGGCAATGACCGCAGGCTCGGTATGCATCTCCTCGCCCGTCTGCGGCAAAAGCATGATCTCCGCGGTGCGGCGGTGTGCGAAATAGGACGCACCCTGCACAAGCGCCTGCGTGTCATCATAGTCAATCTCGCCGACCTGTTCGGACATCAGCTGCGCAAACACATGGTTAATGACCGTGACGACCTCCTCCGCGCTGCGGAAATTCCTGTTCAGGCGGATGCATGTATTTTCGGTCAGCGCCGGGGAGACATATTCCGCGCCCTCGCGCATCGCACGGTAAAAGTTTTCGGGATTTGCATTGCGGAAGCGGTAAATGCACTGCTTGCTGTCGCCGACCACAAACAGATTCGAGCCGCTGTGTTCCGCGCTTCCGCCGCGCGAGAGCATCCGGAAGATCAGGTCCTGCGTATTGTCCGCATCCTGAAATTCGTCAATCATAATGCAGACATACTGCTCTGAAAGCTGCTCTGCAAGCGGTGTCCGGCGGATCGTGCCGTCCGGCAGACGCTCCGCCAGCAGCCTGAGCGCCAGCTTCATCGCATCATTGAATGTGACGCCGTTTCGTTCGCGCTTGCGCTCTGTATAGCGTGCATCCAGCGCCTGCACCAGACCGGACAGCAGCCGCAGCAGTTCTGCATGGCGGCTGATATCCTGCTCTGCAAAGAGCAGCGGCACCGCCCATGTCTTTGCGAGCTTCTCAAACAGCGATTTTGCATAATTGCGCAGTGCTTTAACAGCTGCCTTTTCGCTTTCAAATTCGCCTTTTTTGCGCGGCAGCGTATTCAGCGTTCCGAACGGGCTGCGCTGCAATGCCCTGCCGGATTCCGCACAGTCTCCCGCTTTCAGGATATCTGCGATCTCGCGGAGATTCTGCATCTCTGCGCGGAGCGTTTCAGCAGATTTCTCCGAGTTCATCTGCTCCGCCAGATCAATCGCGGGCGGATAGCATCCGATGATTTCCGAGAGCGTCCCGCCGATCATCGCAAGCGCTTCCTGCTTTATACCGTCCTGTGCAGCATATTTCTCCGCGCATTCCGAGAGCAGCGTCTCGCCGAAGGGTTCATTTTCTGTCAGCTGATGCAGTGAGATCAGCAGGCGCTCAAGCGGCTTGTCATCCTGTCCGCAGAAGGCATCATAAAGCAATCGCTGCTGATTTGCGGCAGCTTCATCCGCCGCGGCATCCGCACTGAGCTGCTCCATGACATCCGCCGCAGCCTGCATCCGGAGCTCATCGGCTTCGCTCTGCTCCATAATCCGGAAATTCGCCGAAAGATCGAGCTGTGCAAAATGCTCACGCAGCAGGCGCAGGCAAAAGCTGTGGATTGTCGAAATGCTCGCACTTTGCAGCATGATCTGCTGCTGACGGAGCCATGTATTATCGGGATCGGCAAGGATTTTCTGTGAAAGCGCACGGTTCAGACGCGCGCGCACCTCGCCTGCCGCATCATTCGTAAAGGTCACGACGACCATTTTCTCCGCAGGATACGCAGGGTCCTCCAGCAGACGGATCAGCCGCTCGACCAGCACGGAGGTCTTGCCGCTTCCGGCTGCCGCACTGACAACAACCGATGCGCCGTGCGCGAGAATCGCCGCTTCCTGCTCGGGTGTCCATTTGCTCATGCCCGTCTGCCTCCCTTCTGTTTCTTTTCCGCCTCTGCCGCGGCAGCCGCCGGATCGAGAATGCCGCGCATCTCCTTCTTGACGGTATCCTGCCGCTGCGGCTTCCGGATGCGGTCGGTATCATCTGCCGTCAGCCCGCACATGCTGCGGTATTTGCAGTAGGCGCAGGCATCGGCATAGTAGCCGTTTCCGCCGCCCTGCATCGGGCGCGGCTCGACGTCACCGGCAAGATATGCCTCAGCACATGCAGCGACGAGCTTTTCCACATATGTACGCAATCTGCCGAGCTGCTCCGGCGTAAAGACCTGCGAATCCTTTGTCAGTGTCAGAGTACCGGAGCTTTCCGTCGCCTTCTCATCGAGCTTTGCCGGAATATAAACACCGGCAAGCGCCTCCTCCATTTTCGTGAGGATGCCCATATCATGCAGCACGGTGCCGCTCATGCAGAAATATTCGCGCAGATATGTCTCGGTATCCTTCATATTTTCTCTGTCCTGCGCCTCGGGCGTACTCGCCGGCATGTAGAGCACACCGGCAGGCTTTGCATCCGGATAGACCTCCGGATCATCGAGCAGCGCGAACAGATACAGCAGCATTTGCAGATTCAGCCCGTAATAGACATTTGCGAGCTTGAATTCCTTTTTATGCAGACCGGTCTTATAATCGACAATGCGAAGATACTGCTCGCCGGTCTCCGCATCCGCAGTGACATCCACACGGTCGATCTTGCCGTGCAGATAGAGTGTCATGCCGTTCTCCAGCGTCAGGGTATAGGGCGCCGTGCCGGTCTCATCACCGAGCCGCCCGATCGTCAGCTCACAGGCATCGGTCGTAAACTGCGACTGCCGCATCTCATCCTGCGTATGCCGCAGCAGACGGTAAAGCCTGCCCGTCACGCGCTGAAACTGCTGCAAAAACCGCTTCGGGCGGTTCTCTCTGCCGCCGAGCTGCTGCGTCATGAAATCATCGGTACAGCGCCTTGCATGTGCGCGCAGATCATCCGGCGTCATGGACAGAAAATCGTCGCGGTCGGGATGCTCGCGGAACAGCCGCTCCATGCAGTCATGCACCATATTGCCGACATTCAGCGCGCTCAGGTCCTTTTTCTCCGGACGGTACAGCTTGAGATTATCCTTGCAGAAGCTCATAAACGGACACATCATCTTGTTCTCGATCTGTGTCGCGGACATATAGAGCTTTTCGCCGCCGAGCTTTTTCAGAAGTGACGGCTCCTGCACATGCAGCCGCGAGAGGTCTGATCTCCGGCGCAGGCGCTCCATGCGCGCCGCCTCCTCCGGATCGCTTTCCAGCATGGCGCGGACGGATGCACGCTCGGTCAGTGAGATATCATAATCCTCGACAAAGCTGTAATAGGCTGCGGCTTTCGTCGAGACATAGAATCCTGCGCCCATATTTGCCGCATAGACAAAATGCGGCGGCTGTGCGGTCAGCGGCAGCAGACTGCGCACCTCCTCCAGCAGCGGCGAGGGAATCAGATGTCTGCCGTCCTCCGTCGCCAGCGGATAACAGAGCCAGAGCTGTTCCGATGCAGCAGAAAGCGTCTTGTAGACAATCAGGCGCTCATCGGCACAGAGATCGCGCACCGAACGGGAAAGCTCCACGCCGCAGGCATCGAGCATCGCACGCTCCTGCTCCGAGAAGAATCCGCTGTCCTGAATATCCGCCGGAAACTGTCCCTCATTGACGCCCATGACAAAGACCGCCTTCGGGGAATCATAACGCGCAGCGGCGGCGCTCTGCACCGTCACGGCATCGAGCGTCTGCGGCGGCACCGGAAGCTGATTGTTCCGCAGGACGGTCGTCAGCAGATCAAGCAGTTCCTGCGGCGTCAGCTCGGTATGCTCGAGCGCCAGATACAGCGCATCGAGAATATCGGTCATATCCTTCCAGAGCCGGCGCATCGCTCTGCCGCCGGACACATCGCCGCAGTCATGCAGCGCCTTCGCCGTCCGGACAACCGCCTTCGGAATCTCCAGCTCCTCCATGCATGCATAGAGCGCATCGCAGAGCTGCGCACCCGTCACGGGCTGCCCGTCCTTCGGCAGACTCGCAAAATGCATTTTCCGGATCGGCTGCATGATTTTTGCACGCAGCTGCTCCATTTCCTGTTCAGGGTCCATTTCCGGTGCAAACGGCTGCTCCCAAGCCCTGCCGTCAATATCCCAGATATATGCGAAATCCGCGAGCTTTGCAGCCTCCGTGGATTCCAGCGGAATCAATCCGGTTTTCAGCAGCAGCATGATCTGTTCGGTATCGGTGCGGTGCATGAGCGAAAGCAGGCAGACCGGCAGCTTCATCACCGCCGTATGCAGCACACTGCGCCGCAAATCCATAAAATACGGGATATCATACCGCGCAAATGCCGCTTCGAGCAGGGAGCCGTAACCGCTGAGATCATGCATCACAACCATGATATCCGCAGCGCGCAGCTGCCCCTGCATCAGAAGCTGCCGAATCTGCGCCGCGACATACTCCGCCTCGAGCGTCATATCGCGCGCCTCGCAGACCGTCACCGCAGGTACACCCGCATACGGCTCCTGATGCAGCGCATAGATATATCTGCTCAGATGCGCAAGCGACGGTGCATGGAAACGGTACTGCTCCGTCAGCGAAACCGTCTCCGTTTCGAGATGATGCGACTTTGCCATTCTGCGCAGTCTGCGCGCCGTCTGATTGACCGCGTCAAAGCGCGTGAAATCCGGCGCGTCGATATCATCCGAGCGCAGTGCAATCCAGACCTCCGCCGCATCTCGCAGCATAACATCCAGCATCAGATACTGATCGCCCGTGAAGGATTCAAATTCATCGAGGAAAATATGCGCACCGCGCAGGAAGCAGCTTCCGTCCGCCGCTGCCGCCGCATGCACCGGATCACGCAGCGCATCACGCATCCCGCGCGCTTCGAGCTCCGTCAGATAATCCGCATAAATCCGTGCAATATCATAGAGCTTTGCCGAGAGGATGCCGTTTTTCTGCTCGGTATCGGATGCAGCCTGAAAGAGGTCTTCTGGCTCGCTGCCCGACTGCATCAGCTCATCGAGCTGCGAGAGCATCTCCGGCAGGAATGACGGCTTTTCCGCCTGTGCGCCGTAGAATTGCAGCACATTGCCCTTTGCGAGCTTTCGCAGCAGGCTGTGCAGAATCACCGTCTTCGTCACGCTGTCCGCAGCATCGCGCGGCACAGCGGCAATCTCCGACAGAATCTCCTCCGTCAGCATTTTGAAGCTGCCGGTTTTGAGCGCATTGAAGCCGACCGCTCCGAGCGCCGCATACAGACGCTTGTCATAGGAATATGTAAACGGCTCCGGCACCAGCGTCCGGACCGGATTTCCGGCTTCCGCAGCGGACTGAATCCGCCCGATCAGGTATTCGGATTTTCCGCAGCCTGCGCCGCCGAGTATCAGATGCAGCATAGTCGCGCCCCCCTTTTTGATATCCTTATTATAGCATATTTTTTCCGAATCATCAACTGCCGGTTTCTGCGTAAGGGAGGGCACCGTACCGCTCATATACGAACTCTCCAAAATTAAACTTTAGAGATAGCCCACATGTGCATAAAGCACCGCAGGATGTGGGAAGAACAAGCAGACGTTCTCCATTTTTCTCTCATATCTTGCGATTGGATGCATTCACTTCTCAAATTCTGCGAAATCCCAGAAATTTCGCAGAAAACTGGTGCAGCATTTCCAGAAATTCTGCAATTTTTCCAGTTGACAACGTAATACAAAATGTTATAATAGAGTTGCAGAACACTATCTGTATAGTTTTTTGTGCTTTATTTTTGAAAAGGGGGCATATTATGTATCTCAAAAAATGCGCAGGCAAAAAAATGACAGCAGCGCTCATCTGCACGGCGACGCTTGCGTCGCTGACCGCGCTGCCGATGCAGGCTGCTGCTGCGGACGATGCTTCATACATCTTCCGTGACAGCTTTGAATCCGGCGACTGCGGCTGGAGCGGCAGAGGCGGATGCACCGTCCGTACCAACGGTGACATGCCTTACGCCGACAACGCAGCGCTCTATGTCTCCGGCAGATCGGATACGTGGCACGGTCCGGAAAAATCGCTCTCGTCGGTCTGTCAGGCAGGTCAGACGTACAGCTTCTCGGTCTGTGTCGAGTATGAAACCGGTCCGGAAAGCGTCACCTTCCAGCTCTCGCTGACCTACAAGGACGCGAGCGGCAAAGAAACCTACGAACACCTCGCAAAGGCGGATGCCTCGAGCGGCAGCTATATCCAGCTCGCCAACGCAGAATATACAATTCCTTCCGATGCGACCGATCCGGTACTCTATGTCGAGACAATCAGCGGCAGCACCGCCTTCTACATCGACGAGGCGATCTGTGCACCGGCAGGCACTGTCATCGAAGGTCCGAAGGCGGTCGCATTCACGCTCGGCGATGTCGATTATGACGGCGCGATCACCGCAGCAGACCTCTCCCTCGCAAAATGCTACTTCGGCAAGGATTTCCCGAATAAAAAAATGCTCAAAGCGGCAGACGTCAACCAGAACGGCAGCGTCACCGAGGACGATATTCGCTGGTATGTGCAGTATCTGACCGGTCAGACGGCGGAATATCCCGAGAAGGTTGCACCGCCCGTCCAGCCGTTCGACTACGATCCGAATTTACAGTATCACCCGTTCGACACCCGAACATATCTCTCGCAGTCAAGTCACCCCGGCAAAGTCATCAAGGAAAGCTACGAGGGTCCGAAGGGGCAGAATAACCTCTATGTCTATCTGCCGCCTGATTATGACGAGAGCAAGAAATACAACATTTTCTATCTGCTGCACGGCGGCAGTGAGAACGAGAATACGCTCTTCCACCAGAATGATACCATGATGCAGAATATCTTTGACCACATGATCGAGAACGGCGATATGGAGCCGATGATCGTGGTCACGCCGACATGGAATCAGACCGGCGCTGAGGGCTTCTGGCAGGAATACCGCGAGCGTGTTGTTCCGTTCGTCGAGGGCAAATATTCGACCTATGCAGAAACGACCGATCAGGCTGGCTTGCAGGCATCGAGAATGCACAGAGCCTACGGCGGCTTCTCCATGGGCGCCGTCTCAACATGGGCGGTCATTACGCACTGCCTCGACATCACCGGCTATTTCATGCCGCTCTCCGGCGACGAATGGGAGAATACAAATTCTGCCTATGACAAGGCGAAGAAGGTCGCCGATGCCGTCGATAAATCCGGCTTGCAGAAGGATGAATACTATATCTTCTGCGCGACCGGCTCCGATGATATCGCTTATCCGAACCTGAATCCGCAGGTGCAGGAGATGAAGAAGATGAGCCAGTTCGTCTATACATCCGATCTCTCGCAGGGCAATTTCTATTTCCTCGTGGCACAGGGCAAGCAGCACGCATGGTCTGAGGTCCGCCATTACGTCTATGACATTCTCCCTTATTTCTTCCACGAAAAGCAGAACTGAGCAGAAAAACATCCGCCGCATTCCGGAAATACCGGAGTGCGGCGGATTCTTTCTTCTGCCGGATTTATACAAGCTGGATGATCTTTGCAATATGCTGGAGGATCAAAATGACATCGTCGCCGTCGAGCTCCCCGCTCTTGTCGGCATCGGCATTCAGCTTGCCCTGTGCGCCGACATCCGCACCGCTGTCCTCTGCAAGCAAACGCGCCAGCAGAACGGCATCGCTGACATCGACCTTGCCGGAGTTATTGACATCGCCGCGGAGCGTGACCTCTGTCGGCTCCTTGACGGTCGTTTCGGTGGTCTTCGTCGTAGTCTCGGTTGTCTCAGTTGTGGTTTCGGTGGTTGCCTGAGTGGTCTCGGTGGTTTCGCTCTCACCCTTCGGAACCTTGATTTTCAGCTCCAGCGGCTTGATTTCCAAGCCTTCATACTTGCCGTCCTTGTAATCCGTGCCGAGTTTCACACAGAAATACATATCAGGACCGGTTCCCTCCGTGAAGCTGTAATCCAGAACGGTCAGCATGCCGGTCACATCATGTGCATAGATGTTGAAGCGGCGTTCTTCGATCATATTGACCTTGATGCTGCTGAGATCGACCGGTAATTTCACTGAATCAGTTTTTTCATCATACACAAAATCAATCTTCGGCTCTGTCGCGGTTTCCAGCTTCACACTGTAAAGCGCATTGGTGGAATGCAGCACATGACCGTACGGATCGGTTTCTTCCTTATACCAGTTATCAACGCAGATCTTTGTGACATTGGTATTCCGCTCCGGCAGAATGATATCGGTATTCGTTGCCAGCGCGGTTGCCTCCGTTGTCGATGTTGTGGTGACAGCGGTCGTCGTCGCGGTCGTCGTTGTTGTAGTGGTAGTGGTGGTTGTTGTAGTCGTTGTTGTGGTGGTTGTGGTGGTGGTCGTTGTGGTGGTGGTCTCGGCATTGGATTTCAGATATTCTTCAATCGTATCCGCCCAGAATTTGCCCATTTTCTGATAGCCGCCGTTGCTCGGGTGCAGATTGTCATTCTGCATATCCGCCATGCCGTTCAGGCAGCCGTGAACATCTGCAAACCTGACATTCTTGCCGGAGTTTGCATAGTCATTTGCAACCTTCTTGACGGTATTGTTGTAGTTCGCAACGCGCTGTGCATTGCCGCCGTATGCGGTGAACTCCGGAATCGAGCCCATGAAGATCACGCTCTTCTGCGGCATATCGTTCAGCATGTAGTCGATCAGCGAATGCAGATCATTTTCGCAGTCATTGAGATTGCGGTTTGCGGTCATGTCGTTCGTGCCGATGATCAGCAGAATGATATCCGGCTGTGCCTGCTTGACGGCGTTCTTCTGCTGGAGCCGCTCGAGCAGACCGTTTTCGCCCCAGCTCGGAATCGGATACTGCTGCTTGATCGTAAAGCCGCTGTAGCCGGCATGGTTGTCATCGTAATTGACCTGCTGTCCGTTGTAATTGAAGGATGCATTGCCGCGTCCCTCCGGACCGACCATATCATAGCTGATGTTCTTTTCCCTGAGAAACACGTTCAGGAATTTTCTGTAGCCGCCCTCGTCGCCGTAGCCGAAGGTAATGGAATCGCCGACCGGCATGATTTTGACGGTATCGGCAGCCTGAACCGTCACCTCCGGAACCTTCAGCGCCGTAAACGGCAGCAGTGCGGTCAGCAGCATCGCTGCCGCCGTAATCAATGCGGGTTTCTTCATGTAACAAATCCTCCTAATCTCATTGCTCCGCTCAGTCCCGTGCATGCCGTCAGCATACGAGCGGAAGGAATATGCTGCGGCAATGGCTGTTGACAAAACTCTCCCCATTTTCTATTATAGGAATTTGTAAATCAAACCACAATTCAATTATTGCGATTCACAGTTCAGATATTGCGAAATAGTTGTCCGGTTGTACTCAAATTCCCTTTGCAGCCCGCAAAAACTGGATGTTTTATCCGAAAATCAGCAAAAAACATGTTGATATTTGATATATACTGTGTTATACTATAAGATGTCGGAGTATATACCGACGCACGACATACGGATCATCATAAAGGAGGTACTACGCAATGTTACACAAAAGACTACTGGCAATCCTCAGCACCGCAGTTCTCGCAATGACTGCCGTACCCATGATTCCCGCGGCGGCAGCCGACGAAACTCCGCCCGCATCACAGTCCGCAGAGGAGGAAGCAATCCGCAGAATCTTCGAGCCCGGCTTTGACTGGGAGCGCTACGAAAAAATCAGTCTGAGCGTCAGTGCACCGACACTCACCGCCGCAGACGGACACTGCGGAATCCGCGGCACGCTCTCTGAGCCCGATAGAGCGTTCTATATTGTCACCGACTGGGTCGGCACACGACCGGCACCCGATACGGAACCGCTCGGCACCGTTCAAATCGAAAGATGCCAATATGATATCTACCGCTGCGAAGCAGGCAAAAGCAGTATCCATCCGAACAATACATGCACAGAATACTGGAGCGTTCCGGTTGAAAAGCCGGAAACAGCACAGAGTACGATCCACCTCAGCGACCATTTTGCCGCATGGACAAAGCTCGGTCTCCCGACAGGCAGATTTGATTATTTCAACAGCTTTGTTTCCGAAAAGCTGGAGAAGGGCGGCTGGTCTGTCGCCGAACCGGAGGACGGCGGCTTTACGCCGTACTTTGAGACCGCAAACCCGGAGCAGCAGCCCGTTCGCATCAAGGACGGTGAACTGGAAAGCGGCTTCTTCTGGGAGCTGTATCAGACAAAGGAGGAAGGCTCTGCGTGGACGGCGCCGAATGCAGCAAACGGCTTTACAGCGGCATGGGCGGATATTCCGTCCGGCGGCCGAGCATTATTTGACATCTGCAAGCAGACAGACATTTCCGATTTCACAGCGCAGACTGCCGGCATCGGCGGATACAAATATACTGCAAAGGCGGATATCACCGGCAATGCAAGCCTCGGCATCATCGCGCTCCTGACGGATGATTCGCCGACAGACGAGAAGCAGACCGAGGTGCATATCGTCGATGCATGGAGCGGGACCAGACCGGAATTTGAAACAAAATGCGGCGTATACAATGAAAATGAAGCCGCATACGATATCTACAAAACAACCGTCAGTACGACAATCGGCGGCTCATCCATAAAAACCGTCGAGCGGACGCAGTTCTGGATCGTCAATCAGGTGAATCAGATGCCGGAGAAAGCAGATACCGAATTCACGGCTGCGCATGATATCATCGCATTCCTGAACAAACTGACACAGTACGGCATGGATACCGTCGCAATTCGGGTGATCGGCATCTGTGCAGAGGTACAGGACGGCGCCGGAACGGTCACCTTCACAGAGAATACGCCGCGGTTCGGCTCAATCGGCACCTCTGCCGTCGCCGAAAAACAGCAGACCGACGACGGCTATTTCTGGATATGCTCCACTTCCGACGTTTCACATGAGACGAAGCTGGAATACGAGAAAGACGGCAGATTCAACGCATTCTGGGATCAGGCGGAGGATGACCGCTTTGTATGCGGCACCACGGATACCGAATTTATCCTGCATGACGAAAAGCCGATCCGTTATCAGTATTCCGCGGAGATCAATTCCACCGGCGGCATTGCGGTCGGCGTATACTGTGAACTGACAGCGCCGAACGCCGAGGTATTCATCATCGACGGCATCGCAGGCAATCTGCCGGATGGATTTAAAAAGATCAGTACGGAAACAATCGAAGACAATACCTATGATATCTACAGTACAAAGACGACCAACGCAAGCTACGGTTCCGGCTCCTACTGGTTTGTGAATCGGAAGAATCCACTGGCTGAGAGCGGCGTCGCCACTGTCAGCAGCAAGCTCAATGTCACGGCGGTGCTCCGCACACTGGAAGAAGACTACGGACATTACATCGGCAAGATCAAATCCGTCGCGGTGATGCTCCGCGCAACTTATGACGGCTCCGGCAGCGCGACCTTCACCGAAAACTTCTGCGGCGAGCAGAAAAATACCGAGCCGGAGCAGCAGACCGCCGTCAAGGATATTTTCGGCAGGCTGCTCACAGTCGGAAAGGAAATCATTGCGGATGACCTCCCGTCGGCGGATCAGCCCGCGCAGAAGAGCTATCTGCTCGAAAACTATGAAATCGCATCCTTTGAAAATCTGATCACACCGAAGACATGTCTGAAAGGCGACTGGAAGCCCGGCGAGCCGCTCGAAGTTGATTTCACGCTCTTTCATAACTATCTGAAATTCTGCGAGGAGAACCAGATTCCGGTTGTCATCGGACCGTTTGTCGCACCGCGCTCGCTCCCGACGTTAGAATACTATCAGGATGAAACCGGCAAAGACCTCGCGCCGGAAAAGATGAACGAACGCTTTGAGGAGATCATCAAGCTGACCTTCAATGCACTGAAAGAATCGTATCCCGATCTGAAAATCAGCGGTGCGATTGTCAGCTCGCAGATTCTTGCCGATCCGCTCATCGGCAACAGCAGAAACAGTATCCAACTGGTCTACGGCAAGGACAATTTCGATTTCCTGCCGGAAATCTATGCATCTGCAAGAAAATATGCGCCGAATATCACCGCGCTCTATATGGAGGAGGATTTCTCGACCGAGCTTGGCTTCATCGACGACTTTGCCGCAGTCGCAGACAATATCCGGAAGGCAAATGACTGCATCGACGGCACTGCACTGACCGTCAGCGTCTATGAGCCGGACAGATGGACGGATTCCGTATCCAACTCCTTCTGCACGGCTGTCACAAAGCTCAGTCAGCTGAATATGAAGCTGATTCTCTCCGATGTAGTTGTCACCTGCCGTACGCCTTATAATGACACGGTGCGCAGCGCAGGCTATCAGATACTGTTCCGCGATATTCTCAGCGTACATGATAAAATCGACGCGGTACTGCTTTCAGACTGCACCCAGTACCTTGACGGCGCACATCCGCTTGCAAACACGCGCGGCTTCACCGAAGCACTCAGCAGCGCTGCCAGCAAATACGGAAAGCAGGAGCCGTCTGCCACAAAGAACGGCGATGTCAACTGCGACGATGCGATTGATGTCAGCGATGCCGTTCTGCTTGCAAGATACGTCACCGAGGACCGCTCCGCACAGATCAACGATCAGGGCAGAGCCAATGCGGATGCAGACGGCAACGGCAAGGTCGAAGCAGACGATGTGATCCATATTCTCCGCATCATCGCAAAGCTCATCTGATCCGCAGAATCCATACCGTATAAAAACAGTCCGGAGCACTGAAACTCCGGACTGTTTTTTGATGCTGTTTTCAGATCATCCGATTGCCTGCTGAATGACCTCATTGCGACGAATCAGGAAGTCAACAACAGAAATGTTGCCGCCGCCGAACATTCCGCCGCCGCCGCCAGGGAAGCCCCAGCCGCCGCCGGGCCAGCCGCCCTGCTGCTGCTGACCGCCGAGACCGTTTGCGGTTTTTGCGGTATTGGTCTGGAAGCTCTGATAGTTGCTGAGATTGCGCGGATCAGCCTGCACATGGCTGCCGATCAGATTGACGTAATTCTTCACATACTGTTCCGGATCGTTATACAGCTGCGTGATCTGCTTGACATACGAGATATACTGGTCATGATACGCCGGAACCTGCACCAGCTTTGCCAGCGGACGGTCCTTCAGCTCAACACTGTAAAGGCTCGTCGTGACATCCGAATTCACGGAATCAGCGCCGCCCATGAATGCGCCGAGAGACAGATTGTAGTCCCAGCCGACAAAATAGAACTTGCCGCCGGTATACATCAGATAGTAGTTATGTGCCAGCGTGCCGTTGTAGCTGTCGTAATTGCACATGACGGAATTGACCGCAAAGCCCTTTAAGAAGCTCGGAACATCGACCAGATCCTCAATGAACTTGTAATCGTTATTGGACAGCTTGTTGATTGCCTGCTTGAGTTCTTCAATATGCGTATAGTTGTCATCGGTGCCGAATTTGACATCGAAGTTGTCGTTCTTCATATTCTGCGTGAACGAGCAGTAGGAATCGCCGCCGAACATTCCGCCGCCGCCGCCGGTGCGCTCCGTTGCCTTGTAAAGCACGGCGTCATCATTGTCTGCAAGCCGCTCTGCGAGGGTCTTGCCCGGCTGCTCGATCAGGATATAGAAGCTGAACAGTTCACCGTTCAGATACATGTCGGTATACGCGCAGCTCGGTCCGACGCCCTCGACCTCATGCAGCGCATCATAGCAGAGAATATCGCGCATGCAGGTCGGATCATTATAGAAGTTGTTGAGACAGAATTCGGTCAGACCGTGATAGTTCACATACTCGTCGTACTCATCGAGCTTGAAGCGGTAGCTGTATTTTTCGCTGCCGGACTGACCGATGGACATACGGGAGCTGTTGCCCTTGGAACGGATCGCAACATTTTTCAGCTCCTCGCCGTCAATGACGAGATCGCACGGGAAGAAGACTTCTTCATTCTTCTGGCGGCTGATAAATTCCTTCCAGTTGCTCATCTTGATTTCGATTTTGTGAATCTTGGTCTTGTCAAAGAGACCCTTATAGAGCAGATCGGGATTTTCAGCATTGTTGACATCGGTATATTCCGCGGAACCGGAGAAGGTATCCTTACCGCCTGCAACGACCTCGATGCCGCCTGTATAGACCTTGCATGCGCCGGATGCAAGCGCCGGATCGGATACGACTGCATAACGGAATTTCCGCAGCGTATTCTGATCGAAAACGGTATTGCCGCCGGAAAGCAGCGCGATCGGATTGTTCTTCTTCCATTCCTTTGTGAAGCTCAGCTGCATGGTACCTGCGGATTTGCCGAGCTTTTCGCACGCATTGTCGGTCGCGGTTGCAAGGAGTGTGCAGCCGTCCGCCGTGATGCTGCCCTCAGCGGTCAGACCGCGGTCGCCGCATGCAAGAATCGTACCGCCGGTGAGCTCCATATCGGTCTCAGCCTGCAAAGCATCCTTATTGGATTTGATTTTGATTTCGCCGCCGGTGATCGCCATATTGCCCTTGGTGGACTTGATGCCGTCGCCTGCGGTATCAATATTCAGGACACCGTCCTTGACCGTGACAGAGGTTCTGCCGCGGACCGCATCGCCGCTCTGTGTCGTGACAGTCAGCGTACCGCCGTTGATTTTGAGATCGTTGTTGCAGTGGATGCCGTACTGTGTGCCGGCATTGATTTCGAGACTTCCGACGCCCTTGATCGTCAGATCGTCCTTCGCATGGAGCACGGCAAATACTGGCTCCTCTGCCGTCGGCTGATCGGTGCCGTCAGAGAGCGTGTTCGTTTTGCTTTCGACCAGATTGACCGAGGTATTCTCGGCGTTTTCAATCATGATGCACGGCGCCTCGGAGTTCTTCATTTCCACGCCGTTGAGATAGAGCTTGACGGTCTTGGTGTCCGTCGATTCATCCGGCACCTGTACGATGACCTGACCGCCGTCCAGTTTGCCGTCGATATAATAGACGCCGGATGCGGTAATGGTCGCCGTCTTGCCGGAGACGGTAACATTGCTGCCCTCATAGGAAATGCTGCTGCCCTTGAGGTGAATATAAGCCGGATCGGGCTCTTCCTCGGGCACCTCGCGCTTCATCAGCGAAAGGTCTGCGGCATTGAGCACGCGGTTGCCGTCAAAATCGGCAGCCTGCCAGTCCGAGAGCCTGCCGCTCTTTGTCAGCAGAAAGTTTTGCAGCAGCCTGACGTCCGCTGCGGTGAGCTTGCCGTCGCCGTCCAGATCGCCGGACGCTGCCGCATCTGCACGGAGCGGCGCACCGGTAAACTGTCCGGGCATTGCTGCGATCAACGCCCCCAGCGCCACGCCGCAGCATGTCAGAAATCGAGATTTCATGTTCATAATCCTCCAGTCTGTTTCGCGTTTTTTTGAGAAGCATCCGGTTTCCCGCTCCGGTGCCTCATTCTCTGATCAACGCCCATGATAATCCCTGTTTCCTTCTATTTTCCCAATGCCTGACTGTCTGATGCGTTTCTGAACAGTGCAATCCCTCCCTTGCTTTCTCCCGTTTGTTTTCCCAAACAAACAAGCCGCACCTGCGCTTGCAGATACGGCTTTTTTCTGTCTCATTTACACTGCCTGCCGAAAACAGGCAACAGAAAATACACCGGTTCTGCGACGAACGGTTCCCGTATGCTTCCCTAAAACCAATGCAGTATGATCCTGCGCGGTGTATCTCTGTATATTTCGGCTGCTGAACAGCCCGCTGTTTTTAGTTTAACATAAATTATCGAAATTGTCAAGAGCATCTTGTGATTTTTCCGGAGACAGGAATCCTGTGCAAACCGTACAATTTTTTCAGATTTCACACAAGCCACGCAGTTGTATGATAAGAATCACAAAAAATCAAGTCCTTCCGGCTTGCATTTACGTGCAATATATGCTATAATAAGGAAAAACGCAGAAAGGAACATCCACGGAATGAACAAAATTATGACATTCCTGACAGCAGGCGTGATCTTCTGCACGCTGACAGCATCGGCTCTGCCGACAGGCGCGGAATCATTTTCAGGAACACACGGATCAAACATCAAATTTACCGTAGAAAACGGCGTTCTGACGCTGACAGGCACCGGCGAAATCGGAAATTTTTCACCGATCTATGATGATGAAGGCTATGAAAAAGCGCTGAAAGCATACTGCGAAAAGCATCCGGATTATCAGGTTTGGGATTACATGCCGGAGCCCAATCCCGACCAATCCGGTGACGACGGCGAACCGGATTTGCCGCCCGACTATTATGATTATCAATGCTCCTCGGCACCGTGGGGCTGTTACGGCAAAATCATCGAAAAAATTGTCGTCGGCGAAGGCATTACGTCAATCGGCAGCTATGCGTTTTGCTATACAAATGCAAAATCTGTCACTCTGCCGGATACATTACAGTGCATCGGTGCCAATGCATTCTGCGACTGTGTGGCTCTGACTGAGATTTCGCTGCCCGATTCCCTGACAGAAATGGATGAGGCAGTATTTGAGAACTGCTCCGCGCTGGAAACCTATCACTGGCCGTCAGCGCTGGATACCGTACCGGACAATACCTTCTCCGGCTGCAACATCTCGGAGCTTGTTTTTCCGCTGACGCTCAAGCATCTCGGGTTTCGCGCATTTGAAGAAAACCCGATCAAAACGCTGACCGTTCCGGATACGCTGGAATCCATCGACAGTTACTGCTTTGCGTATACAGAACTGGAATCCGTCATATTTCCGGACAATGATATCGAAATCGGCTCCGGCTGTTTTTCGGACTGCAAGCAGCTGACATCTGTTCATCTGCCTGCCAATCTGCAAAAGATTCCGTATAATTGCTTCAGTTGCTGCGATGCACTGGCGAAGATTGAGCTTCCGAAGACATTAAAAGTCATCTCAGACCTTGCATTTTACGACTGTCCCGTTCTGACCGGCGTCACGCTGCCGGATTCGCTCGAGAAAATCGGTGAGGAAGCATTCTGGGCGTGCAGAGGACTGACTGAGATGCATCTGCCGGATTCGCTGAAAACAATCGGCGAAGGCGTTTTTGCGTTTTGCGAAAACCTCCGCAGATGCAACTGGCCCGCCGGTCTGGAAGAAATACCGAGAAAAACATTCTATGAGTGCATGATCTCTGAGCCGGTAATTCCCGCAACCGTAAAGCAGATCGGAAGCGGCGCATTCGGCGGATGCCCGATCCGGAAGATCGTGATACCGGAATCGGTCGAATCCATCGGCTCCGGCAGCTTCGGCGGCTCCAGTCTGCTGACAGTCGAATTTCCGGATACGGAGATCCAGCTCAACGAGAACTGTTTATCCGGCTGCACCAATCTGCAAAATGTGCATCTGCCTTCCTGCCTCACTGAGCTGCCTTACGGCTTTTTCAGTGACTGCAAGGCACTCAAAACAGTGGAGATTCCGGAATCCTGCATCGTCATCGGCGGCGCGTGCTTCCATAACTGCACATCGCTCAGCCGCATCGACTTCCCGAAGGGGCTGAAGGAAATCGGCGAAAGCGCATTCCAAAGCTGCACTGCACTGAGAAAAATCCGGTTTCCGGAATCACTGGATACCGTCGGCGCGGATGCCTTTTCCGAATGCAATCTCACCGAGCTGGAGCTTCCGCCGCATCTGACAAAAATCGAAGCCCGTGCATTTTCAGACAACGCATTCAAAACGCTGACGATTCCGTCATCTGTCCGCATCCTTGAACGGAACTGCTTTGCGGATAACCGCTCGCTGGAAAGCATCGTCTTTCCGGACAGCGATATCCAGATCGGCATGCGCGTCCTGAGCGGATGCAGTGCACTGAAAAACGTCCAGCTCCCTTCGCAGCTGACCAAACTGTCAGGCGGACTGTTCGCCGGCTGCACGGGACTCAATCATATCGAGATTCCGCAATACTGCACCGTGATCGGTGATAATTGCTTTGCAGAATGCACCGGTCTCCAGTCGGTGACAATCCCCGAGAGCGTCCGGTCCATTGAGCGGGATGCATTCTATCGCTGCACCAATCTGAAAAGCGTCCATTTCTCGGAAGGCATCCGCACAATCGGCGCAATGGCGTTCGATATGACCGCGCTGCATGAGATCCGGCTGCCGGAATCCATTGAAAAGCTCGAAAGAGAATGCTTCTGGACCTGTCCGGCGGAGCAGGTTATCCTGCCGGAGCGGCGAATTGCGTTCGGCGAAAACGCTCTGCCGCAGGACTGGCTCGAGCAGCAGACCGGCTTTGTGATCGTTGCGGACCATCAGCTCTATCAGTACCGCGGCGACGAGAAAAACGTACAGATTCCGGAGGGCATCCGCAGCATCCAGAGCAAAGCCTTCGGTGATGCTGCCGGTTCGCATCCGGTCAGCATTACGCTCAGCCAGACCGTTGACACAGTCGAATCCGGCGCCTTCAATCACGAGCTCGAGGCGCTGACCGTTCCGGCGAATGTCTCCAATTTCAGCATCACAGCGACGCAGAACTGTCCGTATCTCAAGGAGATTCGCGGCGAATATCTGACCTCCGCACAGGTCATCGCAAAACAGACCGGCACGCTGTTCTCTCCGCTGCATGAAGACAGCATCGGCGAGACCGTAGAGCCGGATTATGATACGGCGGTTCTGCCCTTCGGCAATAACGGCGGAGTTTTCGGCGATTATTACATGCTGCGTCCGTGGCATCGCGCCATGGTGCTCGACGTCTCCGATTCGCCTTCATATTCGCTCAAATCCATGAGTCGGGCATGGAGCGGCTCCTGCTACGGTCTCTCGGCAGTCACCGTTCTCGCGCAGTGCGGCATCCTCAAGCCCTCGGAGCTCGATCCCGAGGCAGAGACGCTGCATGATGTCCGCCCGATCCAGCAGGCACTGGAGATTATCAACTACTATCATTTCGTGATACCGGAATCGCCGCAGCCCAGTTCATCCGACCAGCTGATGATAAACGCTGTCGATGCGGCGCGGGGTGTCAATCACGGCAGAAATCCGTTTATTCTGGTAATCAATACCGCAGACGGCGGCGCACATGCCGTTGTCGGCTTCGGACTGGAGGAAGGCAAATGGGAATTCGGCGGCGTGCAGTATGACCGCCGTGTGCTGATCTGGGATTCCAACTATAACAAGCCGGATGACAAGGTCAGCCTCTATGTCAACCGCGATACGCTCGACTGGACATTCCCTGCATACGGCATTGTTTCTGAATCGGAGACCACAAAAGCAGCCGGCGCGCTGTGGCAGGTCTTCACCGATCCGGAACAGATCAATCACGCGCCCTATAACAGCCGCAAGCCGCTTGCCGGTGATGCCGACTGCAACGAGCAGATTTCCTCCGCCGATGCAGTGCTGCTCGCGCGGTATCTCTCCGAGGATGCGGATATCAGCTATCTCGGCATATATAACGCAGACCTCAGCCAGAAAGGCTACGCCGATTTTTCGGATATCATCGGCATTTTCCGTCTGATCGGCAGACCGGCTGCATAACCGCACAACACAGAAAATCCGCAGAATCGACATCGGTTCTGCGGATTTTGTTCTGTTTTTATGATGCATCCAGTCCGGAAAGAAAATGTGTCAGCAGCACGGCGCACTGCATCGGTTTCTGCATATAGACTGCCGAATCCGCCGTGAGTGCGAGATATTCGCAGCTGCCGAGCTGTTCGAGATACGGCTTCACTGCATCCTCCGTATACCGCATACCGGTATTGATATATAACTTCGGGATATCATTCTGCACGAGACTGTCATATGCGGTTTTGCAGTTTTCCGGAAACAGCTCTGTTTCGGAAATCTGTGCAGACGAAGCCGTGCTGCGAATCCGGAGAAAGCGTGCATACTGCTGCTCCGCGGCACTGTATCCGACCGGAAGCTGCGCTTTGGAAAGCCGCGCCGCACCGAATGCCGCAAACAGATGCGCTGCCCGTAAGGATGCAGTCGGCACAGGCTCCGGCTGCACATCGGCAAGGCAGGTGCCGTCCAGAAAGCATACGCCCGCAATCTCATCCGGATACAGGCTCTCCCAGTATGCCACATAGACACCGCCCTCGGCATACGGCAGCAGAACATACGGCGGCTCGATATTCGCATTTTTCAGCGCAGTGCGATAATCGGAAACGATCTGCTGCACGGTCTGCGGTGTGTTCGTGTCATTGCTGAGACCGTAGCCTGCGCGGTCGATACAGACAAACAGATTATCCTCGCTGAGACTTCCGCACATCGTCCGGTACTGAATGCTTGCATCACTGATGCCTATGCCGGAGATTGCGATGATCCGGTGCGCGCCTGCATCATTGCCGGATGTGAAGCAGCTCAGCGCATAACCGCCGTCCGCCGCCGCATAGCAATAGCCGCGGCTTTCCAGTATGCGCGCTTCCTTCCGCAGTCGGATATGATGCCAGCCGTATAAACCGGCAAGCGCCGCGGTCAGAAGCAGGACTGCTGCAAGGAGCAGTCCTGCGGGAAACCGGCGGCGTTTTTCTTCCTGTTTCATGCTTTTCCTCATTTTTTGATGCGGCGGATTGCTTTGACAATCTCAACAATCGGAACGATTGCCGCCGCGAGCAGAATGCCCCAGAGATACTGCATGCCGCTGAGTGCCTCCAGTGAGAAGATGCCGCGCAGTGCCGGAATCAGCAGAACGGCAGCAGTCAGCACAAAGGAGAGCAGGACAGAGCCGAGCAGCATCGGATTGCGGTGCTCCATATTAAAGACGGAATCACGGAGCGAGCGCATATTCCAGGCGTGCAGCATTTCGCAGACGGAAAGCGTCAGGAATGCCATGGTCGTACCGGCAGCCGGAGAGGTCTGTGCGCCGATGACATAGGAGATCAGCGTCAGCACGGCAATCGCAGCGCCCTGCCAGAGCAGATTGACGCCCATGCCGTCCGAGAAGATATGTGCATCACTGCTACGCGGCTTGCGCTGCATGATGCCGCGTTCTGCGGGCTCCATGCCGAGTGCGACAGCCGGAAAACAGTCCGAGATCAGATTGATCCAGAGCAGATGTACCGGTCCGAAGATTGTGAACGAGCCGCCGGTCAGCTTGCCGAGACCGAGCGTTGCAATGAGAATGCACAGCACCTCGCTGAGATTGCTCGAGAGCAGGAACTGAATCGCCTTGCGGATATTATCGTAGATGCGTCTGCCTTCCTCAACCGCACCGACAATCGTTGCAAAGTTGTCGTCGGTCAGAACCATATCGGCAACATTCTTTGTGACGTCCGTACCGGTGATACCCATGCCGACGCCGATGTCCGCGCTCTTGATCGAAGGCGCATCGTTGACGCCGTCGCCGGTCATCGCGGTCGTCATGCCCTGCTTGCGCCATGCATTGACGATACGCACCTTATGCTCCGGCTGCACGCGCGCATAGACGCTGTAATTGCCGACCGTATTGTTGAATTCCTCGTCCGGAATTTCAGAAAGCTCCGCACCGGTCAGTGCCTTCTGTCCCTCGCCGAGAATGCCAAGCTCCTTTGCGATTGCAACAGCGGTATCTCTGTGGTCGCCGGTAATCATGACCGGACGGATACCCGCGGTGCGGCAGAGACCGATCGCATCCTTGACCTCCGGACGCACCGGATCAATCATGCCGGTCATGCCGATATAGATGAGATCATGCTCAAGTGCTGCCGGAGAAACGTGATCGGGCAGCACAGTCATTTCGCGGTAGGCAGCCAGCAGCACGCGCAGTGCTCTGTCCGCCATTTCCTTGTTCTGTGCCAGAATATCTGCGCGATCCTCGTCGGTCATCGGACGAACCTTGCCGTCGATGAGAATCTGCGTGCAGCAGCGCAGGACTTCATCCGGCGCACCCTTGGTGTACTGGATATAGCCCGCGCCGTTCTGATGCACGGTAGACATCATCTTGCGGAGCGAATCAAACGGTGCCTCCTCGACACGCGGCGTCGCTTCATCCAGTTCGTATTTTTTCAGTCCGCATTTGTTTGCATAGGCAACCAGTGCAGCCTCGGTCGGCTCACCGGTCACGCTCCCGTCTTCATTGAGCACGGCGTCGCAGCAGAGTGCCATTGCCTTTGCAAGCAGCTCCTTGTCATCCGTATGCTCCTCGACGACGGTCATCTTGTTCTGGGTCAGCGTACCGGTCTTATCTGAGCAGATCACCTGCGCACAGCCGAGTGCCTCAACAGCGGTCAGTCTGCGGATAACGGCGCCGCGCTTGGACATATTCGTGACACCGATGGAAAGCACGACCGTCACGACTGCGGCAAGACCTTCCGGAATTGCGGCAACCGCAAGGCTGACGGCGATCATGAACGAGCTGAGGAATCCCGTCAGCGTGATTGTGCCGTTCTTCACAAGCATTTGCAGGACACTGATGCCGAGAATGATCACGCAGATCACCAGCACTGCAACCGAGAGAATCTTGCTCAGCTGCGTCAGATTCTTCTGAAGCGGTGTTTCATCATCCTCTGCATCGGCAATCGCACCGGCAATCTTGCCCATTTCGGTTTTCATACCGGTTGCAACAACGACCGCTGCGGCTCTGCCGTAAGCGATGCTGCTGCCCATATAAAGCATATTTCTGCGGTCGCCGAGCGGAACCTCGGGACCCTCCAGCGCGGACGCCTCCTTATCGCAGGGCAGACTCTCACCGGTCAGCGCAGATTCCTCCGCTTTGAGCGAGGCGGCATCGAGAATACGGCAATCCGCCGGCACATTATCACCGGCTTCGAGCGTGATCACATCGCCGGGCACAAGCTCTGCGCTCGGAATCACAATCAGCTCACCGGAGCGGTAGACCTTGCTCTGTGCGGCGCTCATCGCCTGCAAGGCTTCGATTGCAGCCTCCGCCTTGTTTTCCTGATAGACGCCGAGTACGGCATTCGCAATAACAACAAACAGAATGATGAATACATCAGCTTCGAGCTTTCCCTCGGAGATAATGCCCGTCACGGCAGAAATCACCGCAGCTGCAAGCAAAACAAGAATCATCGGATTCTTGAACTGCTCAATGAACCGTGCAAGCAGCGTCGGCTTCGGCGCCTCGGCGAGCTTGTTTTCGCCGTAGGTTTGCAGGCGAGATTTTGCTTCTTCCGCAGTCAGACCGTTCGGTGTACTCTGAACATCTTCCAGTACGGCTTCACAGGTTTCAAGATAGTGCTTCATTCAATGTCCCTCTTTTCAAATTGTACGGCAGTCATGGCAAAATATAAAAAAGACCTCCGCAACAGCATGTGCACCGGAGCATGCTCCGGCAGATGCAGCAGCGAAAGTCTTGCCATTTCAATTTCGCACGGCATCCGGTTCGGAACCGGACACGGGTATGGCGCGAGAAATCCGGCTGATTGCCGGCGGCTACTCCCTAACGCAGGAATATATATATCAGGTGTGGTGCAAAACAATGGAGTATCCGGACCGGTTACGGCGAATACTCCCTGTTGTTTTCCGAATAGACTCAGCCGTTTGCACGCTCGACCTTGCCGGAGCGCAGGCATCTGGAGCAAACATAGATGTGGCAGGGAGAACCCTTCACGATCGCTTTGACGCGCTGGACATTGGGCTTCCATGTACGATTGGTACGACGGTGAGAGTGGGAGACCTTAATACCAAAAGTGACGCCCTTGCCGCAGATTTCGCATTTTGCCATAGCTGGCACCTCCTTTACAGACTTGTCAACAAGATATATTGTATCAGAAATCGAAAAAAAAATCAAGTCCTTTTTTCAGTTTTTTTCAAATATGTCAGTTTTCACGAAAACTTGCAGTTTTCTGCCTCAAAAGCGGTAGGCAGTGCCAACAGGCGCGCGGGAGCGGAGCGGGCAGTGCACGGCAGGGGCTTGAAATAATACCCGATTTATGGTACAATAATAAAGTATACGCAGTATCCGTCCAAATGAAAGGAGTAATATAATGCTGACAAAAACCGGAGATCAACTGCATGGCTTTACCGTTACGCGCATCCGCCAATCGGATGAACTGCACGGCAGAGTCGTCGAAATGACATTCGACAAAACCGGAACAGAGCTCGTCTGGGTCGATAACGGACTCGAAAACAAGCTGTTCTCGATTGCGTTCAAAACGCTGCCAGAGGACAGCACCGGCGTCTTTCATATCCTTGAGCATTCGGTGCTCTGCGGCTCCGCAAAGTATCCGGTGCGCGAACCATTTGTCGAACTGCTCAAAAGCTCGATGAACACCTTTCTCAATGCAATGACCTTCCCCGATAAGACCATGTATCCGGTCTCGAGCCGCAATCTGCGCGATTTTCTCAATCTGACCGAGGTCTATCTCGATGCGGTCTTTGCACCGGCAATCCTCGAAAATCCCAATATCTTCTATCAGGAGGGCTGGCATATCGAGGCGGACGACGCCGGCGAATTCAGTTATAAGGGCGTTGTTTTCAACGAGATGAAGGGCGCAATGAGCAGCGTCGATGAGCTCGCCGAATACAAGATGCTCTCGCTGCTGTTCCCCGACACCTGCTACGGCTTCAATTCCGGCGGCGATCCGTCGGTCATCCCGACACTGACCTACGAACAGTTCAAGGAGACCTATCACCGCTTCTATCACCCCTCGAATGCACGCATCTATCTCGACGGCGATGTGCCGATCGAGGAGACGCTTGCACTGATCGAATCCTATCTTTCGCAGCATGAAAAGAGTGCGGCACTGCCTGTTATCACGGAGCAGAAGCGCAAGGCTGCATCCGCAACGCAGTATTATGAGCTCGCTGCCGATGAAGATTTGAAGGATAAAAGCTGCCTGACCGTCGGCAGAATCTTCTGCGCCTGGCAGGACCGCGTCCGGCTGCTCGCTGTCCGCATCCTGCTCGATGTGGTCTGCGGAACGAATGAGACGCCGATCAAGCGTGCGGTGCTCTCCGCAGGACTTGCACAGGAGCTTGATATTTCGGTCGATGATTCGATTGCACAGGCATTTCTGATGATTCACGCAAAGAATGTCACCGACGGCAAGGCGGACGAAATCCTGCCGCTGATCCGGAAAACCGCCGCCGAGCTCGCGGAAAACGGTCTGGATTACAAGGCACTGGAAGCATCCGCAAACCGTGTTGCATTTCATCTGCTCGAACCGGATGAGCCGCAGGGACTCGACCGCTGCATCAACTGCATGGGCAGCTGGCTCTACGGCGGCGACCCGATGCAGAATCTGGTTTATGCGGAGGATTTTGCCGCAGTCCGCAATATGCTCAAAGAAAAGCAGTTTGAACAGCTTTTGAAGGAGCTGCTGGTGGAGGATGACGGCACCGCAGTCCTGTATTCCCTGCCGTCGCATACACGCGGCGAGGAGCTGCGCCAAGAGGAGGCAGAACGTCTGGCGGCAGTCTGCGGAACATGGTCCGCGGCGGAACTGGAGGCAAACCGCGCGATGAACCGCAGCCTTCAGGCATGGCAGCAGACGCCCGATACGGCAGAGCAGCTTGCAACGCTTCCGACACTGCCGATCTCCGAGGTCAGCGCAGAACCCTCGTGGACGGAGACCGAAATCAGCGAGACAGACGGCATAACGGTGCTGTATCATCCCGTTCCCTGCAACGGCATTGTGCATCTGACACTCGGCTTTGCACTGACCGATTTTACGATTGAAGAGCTGACCCTGCTGACACATGCGGCAAGCCTGTTCGGAAAGCTCGTAACGGCAGATTATACCGCACTGGAATTGCAGCAGGCGCTGAAAAATCAGCTCGGACGGCTCAATGTTGCAGTGGATGTCACCTCGAAGAAGGATGTCTCCGATGTCTGCACGCCGATGCTGACGATCCGGTGCAGTGTGCTGGAGGAAAAGCTGGCGGAGGCATATGACCTGATTCTTGAGGTGCTGCAAACGACCGACTTTACGCAGAAGGAGAAAATCCGCGAGATTCTGCTGCAAGCCAATGAACGGCTGCGTCAGTTAGGCGTCATGGCAGGTCACGCAGTCGGCATGACCGCTGTCATGTCGCAGTATTCCGCACGCGCCGCAGTCACCTGCGCCGTCACCGGATATCCGCTGATCCGCCGGACGGCAAAGCTCGTCAAAGAATATGAAGCATCCTTCGATGCATTCTCCGGCTTATTGCAGCGGATGCAGAAGGAGACCTTCTGCCGCAGCCGTCTGGTGATTGCGAGTGTATCCGCAGCGAAGGCACAGGATATCTCCGCACTGTTGAATCGTCTGCCGGAAGGCACCGCCGTCCCGATGACGGCTGCCTATCAGCTGTCGCTGCCGGAACGCATGGGGTATCAGATTCCGGCGCAGATCGGCTTTGCGGTACAGGGCTGGAAGCTACCGAAGGCGCAGTTCGGCTTCAATGCAGGCTGGCGCGTCGCAGCAAAGCTCATTTCGCTGAGCTATCTCTGGAATGTCGTGCGCGTGCAGGGCGGTGCATACGGCACCGGCATCAGCCTGCAGCGCGATGAAACCGTCTTCACGTACTCCTACCGTGACCCGTCTCCTGCACGATCGCTGGAAATCAACAAGGGCATTTCGGATTTCATCCGCTCATTCTGCGAAAGCGATGAGCCGATTGACAAATATATTATCTCGACGCTTTCGGATGAAGACCCGCTGCGCTCACCGCGTGAGCAGGGTGCAGTCGCGGATGCAATCTGGCTGAGCGGACGCACCAAAGCGGATTTTGCGGAAGAACGCAGACAAATGCTCGCCCTGACGCAGGAAACACTGCTCGATTCCTGCAAAATATGGGATGCATTTGCAGAAAACGGCGCCGTCTGCGTCTGTGCATCGGAAAATCTGCTCGCAGACTGCGGGAATCTGACCATTGCCGAAGCATAAACCGGATGCTATCATCATCATAATCACCGCAGCCGCGGATCAGTCTACTGTGCTGATTCGCGGCTGCTGCTTTATCTGCACGGATTCGGCAAATTTCGCATACCATAGAGCAATCCGGACTTACGGAAAATTTACGGTTCAGGAGGAATGACGCAAATGAAACATACTGAGAAGCAGCTGCTGTTTGCAGGCGGTGATCTGCGGCAGATTACCGCTGCCGAGGAGCTCTGCGCATCCTGCAAGGTGACCGTCATCGGCTTTGACCGCTTCGGTTCGCTGCCGGACTGCCTGACCGCGGCGGAGCATATGCACGATCTGCCGCAGGCGGTGGATGCACTGGTGCTGCCGATGCCCGTCACGCAGGACGGCTGCTTTTTATATACGCCGTTCGGGAGCAATGCGCTCCGGCTCCCGTCACTGCTGCCGCTGGTAAAGCCGGAGGGAACGGTACTCGGCGGCAGGCTCACCGCACAGCTGCGCAGTCAGATCGAAGCGGCAGGCTTCCGCGCAAAGGATTATGCCGCAGAGGAGACCTTTGCCCTGCGCAATGCCGTCCCGACGGCAGAGGGCGCAATCCAGATCGCAATGCAGGAGCTGCCGGTCGTCTTGCAGGGTCTGCCCTGCCTGATTCTCGGGGCAGGCAGAGTGAGCCGCGCACTGCAAAGCAGACTGCGTGCACTCGGCGCCGAGGTCACGGTCGCAGCGCGGCGGTGTACCGACCTTGCGCGGACCGCATGCGCCGAGGGGAAACATCAAAAAAAGCCGCTGAAATCTGCGTAAAAGCAAAATTTCAGCGGCTTCATTCTATGATATTACAGAAATGGGCTTCTGAACTGCCAATCTCCCTTCGGCGGAGCTTGGAACAGCTTTCCCATGCTCAGGCTCAATACTTGATCTTGTCGGAGAGATATGCAACAAGCTCCGTGATCGGGATGCGAACCTGCTCCATGGTATCACGGTCGCGGACAGTCACACAGTTGTCATTCTCAGCCGTATCAAAATCATATGTAATGCAGAACGGCGTGCCGATCTCATCCTCACGGCGATAGCGCTTGCCGATCGAGCCGGTATCATCAAAATCGACCATGAAATGCTCGGAAAGCATCTGATAAACCTCATATGCCTTTTCGGAGAGCTTCTTGGAGAGCGGCAGAACCGCACACTTGAACGGCGCAAGCATCGGGTGGAAGCGCATGACCGTGCGGACATCCTCCTTGCCCTTGTCATCCGTGCCGAGCACCTCGCTGTCATATGCCTCGGTCAGCACGGAGAGGAACAGTCTCTCCACGCCGAGCGACGGCTCGATGACATACGGAATATAGCGCTCATTGGTCTCCGGATCGAAATAATCGAGCGTCTTGCCGGAGGTATTGCTGTGCTGCGTGAGGTCGTAGTCGGTTCTGTCGGCAACGCCCCAGAGCTCGCCCCAGCCGAACGGGAACATATATTCAAAGTCCGTGGTTGCCTTGGAATAGAAGCAAAGCTCCTCGGGAGAATGATCGCGCAGGCGGAGATTCTCCTCCTTCAGACCGATTCTCAGCAGGAAGTCCTTGCAGTAGCCGCGCCAATACTGGAACCATTCCAGATCGGTACCCGGCTTGCAGAAGAATTCCAGCTCCATCTGCTCAAACTCGCGGACGCGGAAGATGAAGTTGCCCGGGGTGATCTCATTGCGGAAGGATTTGCCGATCTGACCGACGCCGAACGGAATCTTGCGGCGCGTGGTGCGCTGGATATTTGCGAAGTTGACAAAGATACCCTGTGCAGTCTCCGGACGGAGATAGAGCTCCGCCTTGCTGTCCTCGGTCACGCCCTGGAAGGTCTTGAACATCAGGTTGAACTGACGGATATCGGTGAAATTGGATTTGCCGCAGTTCGGGCAGACGATGCCCTTTTCGCGGATATAGTCGGTCATCTGCTGATTGGTCCAGCCTGCGACATTGGTGCCGTCGAAATCCTCGATGAGGTTATCGGCGCGGTGACGGGTCTTGCACTCCTTGCAGTCCATCAGCGGATCGGAGAAGCCGCCGAGGTGACCGGAAGCGACCCATGTCTGCGGATTCATCAGGATCGCGCTGTCGAGACCGACATTGTGCGGATTTGCCTGCACAAAGAAATGCCACCATGCTTTTTTGATGTTATTTTTCAGCTCCACGCCGAGGGGACCGTAATCCCATGTGTTTGCCAGACCGCCGTAGATTTCAGAGCCTGCATAGACAAAGCCGCGGCCCTGACAGAGCGCAACCAGCTTGTCCATTTGCTTTTCGGTATTTTTCATTGGAGAAAACCGCCTTTCCATATACTGTTTTCTATATTATAAATCAGAATTGCAAAAATGTCAAGGTCAGCGTGCGGGCAGTGCCCGCTTCTGATTTATCTTAATTACCTCTGCGGAAACAGCAAAACCGCCCCCGACTTTTGATCGGGAGCGGCATGATTCAAAATCCGTTTCGGTGTACGCGCTTGATGATTTCCTCATAGTCTCTGTAGCAGTAATCCACATCGACATCTGCGTCAATGCCGGGGCAGGTTCCGATGCCGTACTGCCACATGCCGAATTCACCGTAGAAGGTCGGGCATGCGACATTATAATGTGCAACCCAGACGCTGTATTTTGCAATCGTCCGCGGTGAAATCCGGTTGTTCAGATAATACGAGGAGCAGTAGAGCATGACATAATAACCCATTTTCTCCATTTCCGAGCAGAAAGCCTCAATGATCGCAGAAACCTCCTCGACCGGCTTTGTGAGCACGCTCTGTTCCTCAATATCAAAGACAATCGGGTATTCAAACTGCCGGTCGCCGAGCACCTGTGCACAGACATGCGCTTCCATACGTGCAAGCTCCGGCGTTGAGGCGTAGGAATACCAGTAAGCGCCGACCGGAATACCGGCAGCCTTGGCGCGGTTGTAATTCGTCTTGAAGGTCGGATCCTCCTGATCGAGGAATCTGCCGTAGCCCGCGCGCATAATCACGAATTTATTTTCGGATTCGTCGCGCACCTTCTCAAAATTGATATCGCCCTGATACTGGGAAACATCAATGCCCTTATAAAGATACGGCGGTGCCGTCTTGACGGTTGTCGTGGTTTCCGTTTCGGTCTCGGATTCCGTCAGCGTCGTGACCTCGGTAGTATCCTCTGTCCCGCCGTTTTCCGCTGTTGTTGTCTCAGCGGTTTCCGTCTCTGCGGTAGTCTGCGTTTCGGTGGTGACTGCCGTGGTGCTCGTCGTCGCTGCGGTTGTCGTCGTCACGACCGGTTCGGTATTCTCCTCCGGCTCCGTGACGGAGATTTTGCCGCGTCTGGTCAGAAGCGGCAGATGCTCGGCAATTTTCAGCAGCTCGGCATCCTGATACCAGAGCGAATACGTCATGCCGGGCTCTGCCGTCTCCGGAATCCGGAAGGCAAGCTCCAGCACAGTGCCGTCCTCTGCCGAGACATCATCCTGATCGCAGTAGCATGCGACAAGACTGTGTTTTTTGATCATAACCGGCGTGATTTCCAGATCGGGGAACGCCGTATGCTCACGAATGGCAACGGATTCCTCTCCCTCGAGAATCGCAGGCTCCAGACCTTCATCATATCCGACAATCAGCTTTGCCGAAGAAAAGCCGGTATTATCAGAGACAGATGCAGTAATCGTCACGACCGAACCCGGTGCGCCCTCCGCATCACTGAGCGCCAGAGAGAGAGGCGAATTCTCGGCAACGCTTGCGCGCTTGCTGATGACATAGTCAAATACGTCGATGACACCGTCTGCATTGTGATCAATCAGTTCAGCTTCCTCTGCAAAAACCGCAGACGGACCGGAAAGCATGGCAGCACTCATCAGCGCTGCGAGACCGGCGCACAGGAAGCGTTTGAATCGGGAATGCATATTGCGGATCTCCTCCTCTTTTCTGATCTTTTTGTTCTCAAATCCGCACGATTGTTCGCAAATATATCTAATTTCTTTACTCCGATGTATGCAGTTCCTTTACATTTTACCATAAAGCGGCGTTGATTGCAAGAGTGATGCAATATTTTCCGTGTTTTTTCTATCTGATAACGGTTTTCCATTCTGTTTCAGCGGCAAAATTGTGCATCCCGACAAAATTCGTTTTTTTTCAGATTCCGCTTGACTTTTTTGCCGTGTCGTAGTATAATATAAAAGCGGTCGCAAAAAAAAGCAGTGACCGCAGCGAACATGCTGTTTTAGCTCAGTTGGTAGAGCACATCCTTGGTAAGGATGAGGTCGCTGGTTCGACTCCAGTAAACAGCTCTCAGCCGCTTCGAGAAATCGGAGCGGCTTTGATTTTATCAATCAGGCAACGGAGGATTCTGCAATGGCAAAAACCGCTCTGCTCGTAATGGAGCTGCAAAACGATTATCTCTGGGAACAGCGCAAGCCGAAATTCCCCTACGATACCGCAAAGCTGATCGCTGCGGCAAATGATGCAATCAGCCGCGTGCAGGCATCCGGCGGCGATGTCATTTATCTGAAACAGATTTTTCCGGATACGCCCTCGAATCATATCATCTTTGATTTCTGCATCGAAGGAACCGCGGGCGCTGCGCTGTACAGCGGCTTGCAGGTATCTTCCGCATACTGCTTTGAGAAGAATGTCGCGGACGCCTATCTGGACGCTGCATTTGCCGCATTCATGGCGGAGCAGGGCTATACGGAGATTCAGCTCTGCGGCATTGATGAAGCAGGCAGCATCGCCGCGACTGCAAAAGGCGCAGTCCATGCCGGTGCTGCTGTCACGATTCTGAAGGATGCGACCGCGAGCCGGTTCCCGATCGGAAAGCTCGCACCGCTCCGCACAGAGTTAAAAGCCCTCGGCATCCGTTACGCATAACATGGCGTGCGAATGCTGCATGCAGCGCCCGCATCATCCCATGTTCATATGATCATAAAAAGCCGCTCAATCCGGCAAAACAGCCTGCATTGAGCGGTTATTTTTATTTACGCCGATGTGATTGCGGTATAGCAGTGCGGGCGGCGGTCGCGGAACAGCCCCCAGTCGAGCTTCGCCTGTGCGATTGCATCCAGATCATAGGTTTGCAAAATGACAGCCTCGGCATCACGCGGCGCCTGCACGGCGATTGCTCCGGTCTCCGTTGTCAGGAACGAGGAACCGTAGAAGCAGAGCGCGGATTCCTGCATCCCGTTCTCGGCGCAGGGGCTGACGCGCTCCAGACCGATGCGGTTTGCGGCAATCACCGGCGTGATATTCGCGGCAGCATGCCCCTGCATGGTCATCTGCCAGTGCGGCTCACTGTCGGTATCGAGGATCGGCTCAGAGCCGATTGCCGTCGGGAAAAAGAGCAGCTCCGCACCCTTCAGGACGAGCGAACGCGCGGTCTCCGGAAACCACTGATCCCAGCAGATGCCGACGCCGATTGTCGCATAGCGTGTTTTCCATGTCAGGAAGCCGGTGTTTCCGGGCGTGAAATAGAATTTCTCCTGATAGTAATGGTCATCCGGAATATGCGTTTTGCGGTAGACGCCGAGCAGTGTGCCGTCGGCATCAATGATCGCTTCGGAATTAAACAGACGGCTGTCGTCCCGCTCATAAAAGCTGACAGGCAGCACGACCGAAAGCTCCTCTGCGAGCGCCATGCAGCGCCGGACTGCCGGATTCTCCTCGGTTTTCTGCGCAAATGCGTAATATTCATAGCGGCGCTCCTGACAGAAATACTGCCGCTCGAAGAGCTCCGGCAGCAGGATAATCTGTGCGCCTTCTGCGGCAGCGCTGCGGATGAGCCGCTCTGCGGTTTGCATGCTTTCTGCCGGATCGGTGCTGCACTGCATCTGCACGGCAGCGACTGTAACATGTCTGCTCATTGTGAATCCCTCCTGTCAGTTTGGCATCAGGCTAAACTGCGATCTGAAAAAGCTGATCTGTCGTTCCGTAGATCGTTTCGTATTCGCCGATCTTTTCAAAGCCGTATTTTTCATACAAGCCCTGTTCGCCGCTCAGGAGATAGACCGTCTGATACCCGATCTCCCCTGCATAGCGAAGCGCAGACCGGATCATCTGTCCGGACAGCCGGTTTCCGCGGTACCGTTCATCCACAAACACAAATCCGATGAACGGCGAAAAGCCGGAATCCGCAGGCAGTTCGTCTTTTTCGGTAAAGGTACAGAAGCCGGCAATTTCATTCTGCACTGCGGCGATGATGACACGCTCCCAATCGAGAAACCCGTTTCTGCGCATTTTCTCTGCAAGAAACGTTCCTGCTTTCCACGAACAATTCTGCGCAAATTCTGCGGTTTTCTCCCAGAGCGGATGCCCCTGCCGGATCGGTTCAATCGTCATAATGCTGTCTCCTGTGTCTTCCGTTTCTGATAGAACGTAACAGTGAACCCGAGCTCGCCTTCGATTTCACAGCCTGTCTCAAAGACAAATTCCCGCTCCGGAAAGAGCTGCTGTAAGCGCTGTCCCCAGTAAAATTGCAGTGCATCGGTGAAGGCTGTCAGTACGGCTTCATCATCCATATAGGACAGATCGGCATTGAGAAAATAATCCCCGACCGACCACGCATTGACCCAGCGCTCCATTGCCGAATGATCGCCGTGATACCGCTGTTCCATATCGCAGTATGACTGCATATCAAAGTCCGGCGGCATGATCGCCGTCAGGAATATACAGTCTCCGATCAGCGTAAAATCGGGTGCAAAAAAGTGCGCAGCGGCGAGCATCCCGTCGATCGCGCACTTTTCTGTTGCATAGGAAAACAGCGGAACTGCGCCGCCGATAAACTGTCCGGCAAATGCGGCGCGCTGTTCCGGAGAAAGAAAGCCCTGAAATATTTTACTGTTCATGATTTCTTGGTTGCCTTGATGATCTTCATGCGCGTGAATTCCTCGCGTTCCTTATCTTCCAGTGCATCAGAGATGGTACGGATGATCTCGGTATAGCGCGGAATCAGCACATTTTTCAGCGCATTGGCGCGGCGCTGTGTTGCCTGAATTGCCGTCGCCAGACGGAAGACGCCGCTGTCCACCTCCGCGAGAATCAGCGTCATATTGCGCACCTTGCAGAAGGCGGCATATGCCTCGTCAAGCTGTACATTCGTATCGAGGAATCCGTAAGGGACCTCTGCCTCCAGTGCATCCGGATGCGTCACCTTCGGAATCTCGACACCCATGACTGAGCGGGTTTCGATCTCAATGCGGTCATCAATCGGGACGGCATTTGCAAACCGTTCCACGACGCCCAGCGTGATATTGGCATCCTGCAATTCGGCATAGGCGGTTTCATAGGTTTTCTCGATGCTGCCGCGCAGCTCCTTGGCGCGGTCCACAAGCTGCATCAGCTCACGGATCAGCACGTTCCGCTTGCGGTCCATGAGATCGTAGCCGAGCTTGGCAAGCACCAGCGAGCGCTTTGCTGCCATGAGATTGCCTTTTGTCGGGAATACCTGATTTGCCACGTTAACCCTCCACCTTCCGGATCAGCGCTGCGGCGGCATCCGGATCGTAATGCGCATCGAGCACCTGATCGTCTACACGGTCAAGCGCGGACTTCGGCAGCAGCGAAAGCAGCGTCCAGCCGAGATCCAGCGTTTCTTCCATGGAACGGTTTTCATCAAAGCCCTGCGAGAGGAAGCATTTTTCAAAGTATTTGCCGAAGGTGAGATACTGCTTATCCAGCGCGGAGATTTCCTCCTCGCCGATAACCGACGCCAGCGAGCGCGCATCCTGCACCTGTGCATAGGCTGCAAAGAGCTGGTTTGCGACGGCGGAATGGTCGCCGCGGGTATAGCCCTCGCCGATGCCGTCCTTCATCAGACGGGACAGCGACGGCAGAACCGAGATCGGCGGATAGACGCCGCCCTGCTCCAGACCTCTGTCCAGAACGATCTGTCCCTCTGTGATATAGCCGGTCAGGTCAGGGACAGGGTGTGTGATATCGTCATTCGGCATCGTCAGAATCGGAAGCTGCGTCACGCTGCCCTCAATGCCCTCGATGATGCCTGCACGCTCATAAAGCGAAGCAAGGTCGGAATAGAGGTAGCCCGGGAAGCCCTTTCTGCCGGGGATTTCGCCCTTCGAGGACGAGAATTCACGCAGCGCTTCTGCATATGCGGTCATATCGGTCATGACGACGAGGATGTGCATATGCTTTTCGTATGCGAGATATTCTGCGGCAGTCAGTGCGCAGCGCGGCGTAATGATACGCTCGACAATCGGATCGTTTGCAAGATTCAGGAACATGACGACATTTTGCAGAACGCCGCTTTCGGCAAAGCTGCGGCGGAAATAATCCGCAACGTCATTCTGGATGCCCATTGCCGCGAATACAACCGCGAACTCTGCGCCGGAATCCTTTGCAATCCGCGCCTGTTGTACAATCTGCACGGCGAGCTTATTATGCGAAAGACCCGTGCCCGAGAAGATCGGCAGCTTCTGACCGCGGATCAGCGTCATCAGGCAGTCGATTGAAGAGATACCGGTCTGGATATAGTTTCTGGGGTACTGGCGCGAGACCGGATTCAGCGGTGCGCCGTTGATATCGCCGAATTTCTCCGGCATGACCTCGCCGAGACCGTCAGCCGGTCTGCCCGCACCGGTAAAGACTCTGCCGAGCAGGTCGCCGGAAAGCGGCATCTCCATCGGTCTGCCGGTAAACTGTGTGCGCGTATTGGTCAGCGAGAGACCGTGGGTTCCCTCGAAGACCTGCAAAATCGCCTTATCACCCTCGAGCATGGCGACTCTGCCGGTGCGCTCGGTGCCGTCATCCAGCACGATGCGCGCCATTTCATCGAATTTTGCGCCCTCCACATGGTCAAGGACAACCAGTGAACCGCTGATGCTGTGAAGCCCGAAATATTGCAGACTCATGGGTTACAGCACCTCCTTTTTCTTTGTGCGAAGCGCGTCAAGCATCCCGTCGATCTGCTGCGTCAGTGCATCAAAGCGCTCCAGCTGCCGGTTCGGGATGTCGTATTTGACCTTGATGACCAGTTCCATGATGCCGCTCGATTTGATTGCCTCGAGATCGACATGCTCGGCGATCATCTTCTTTGTGCGCTGATAGACATGCAGGATCAGCTCCATCATGCGGAACTGCTTATCGAGCGGGACATAGGTATCCTCTGCGTGATAGGCATTCTGCTGCAAGAATCCGACACGGATCAGACGCGCAATCTCAATGATGAGCTTCTGATCGTCGGGCAGGACATCGGAGCCGATCAGCCGGACAATATCCATCAGAGACTGCTCCTCTTTCAGCAGCGCACTGATCTCGGTGCGGTATTCGTTGAACTTCGGATCAACCTCGCTCTCATAGAAATGCGAGAGATCGTCGAGATATTCGCTGTAGCTCATGTTCCAGTTGATTGCCGGATAGTGGCGCGCGTAGGCAAGCGCCTTGTCCAGTCCCCAGAAGCAGCGGACAAAGCGGCGTGTATTCTGGGTGACAGGCTCGGAGAAGTCGCTTCCCTGCGGCGAAACGGCACCGATAACGGTGACGCTGCCTTCTCTGCCGTTGAGTGTCTCATAGGCGCCGGTGCGCTCATAGAACTCGGAAAGACGCGAGGGGAGATATGCCGGATAGCCTTCCTCAGCGGGCATTTCTTCGAGTCGTCCGGAGATTTCGCGGAGTGCCTCTGCCCAGCGGGATGTCGAATCCGCCATGATTGCGATATGATAGCCCATGTCGCGGTAATATTCCGCGAGCGTAATACCGGTATAGATCGAAGCCTCACGCGCCGCAACCGGCATATTCGAGGTGTTTGCGATCAGCACGGTGCGCTCCATGAGGGATTTGCCCGTGCGCGGGTCCTTCAGCGCGGTGAATTCTTCGAGCACCTGCGTCATTTCGTTGCCGCGCTCACCGCAGCCGATATAGACAATGATATCCGCATCGCACCATTTTGCGATCTGGTGCTGCGTCATGGTTTTGCCGGTACCGAAACCGCCCGGAATCGCCGCCGTGCCGCCTCTTGCAATCGGGAACAGCGTATCAAGCACACGCTGACCGGTAATCATCGGGCGCGAAGGCGGAAGCCGTCTTGCGGCAGGTCTTGCGCGGCGGATCGGCCACTTCTGACAGAGCGTCAGGGAATGCACTCTGCCCGCGGCATCCTCAAGGCGGATGATTTCATCGTTGATACGGTATTTTCCGTCCTGTGCGGCATAGACAACCTTACCCGAGAGATTCGGCGGGACAAGGCAGAGATGCAGAATTGCAGAGGTCTCCGGACAGGATGCATAGGCTTCGCCGCCCTGCATCATCGTGCCGACCCTTACCTTGACGGAGACATCGTATTCCTTTTCCGTATCGAGAATCGGCACGGCGAGACCGTCGCCGATAAACGCACCGGAAGCCTCCTCCAGCGCACGGAGCGGACGCTCAATGCCGTCGAAGATATTGGTCAGGATGCCCGGACCGAGCGTAACCGACATCGGCGCACCCGTCGGCTCGACCGGCTCGCCGGTTTGCAGACCCGAGGTGCTCTCATAGACCTGAATCGTCGTTTCGGTATCCGTCAGACCGATGACCTCACCGATCAGGCGGCGGTTTCCGACATAGACCATTTCCATCATGGAAAAGACATTTGTATTGCGTATCTTGACAACAGGGCCGTTGACGCTGTAAATCACAGGCTGCTGCATCATTCGTCACCCCCGCCGATTTTATGATTGCGATAGAAATTGCGGAGCTGCGAGGCATAGGCTTCGTCGAGCGTATGATTTTCGCAGCGTCTGCCGTCGGCGGAGAGAACCGAAAGCCCGCCGAGCAGAATCGCAGGGTCGGCGCGGAATGTGACATCTGCGCCCGCGGCGGCTCTGAGCTCGGATTCCAGCTTCATATCCGCCTCGCGCAGCAGAATCTGCGCACCGGCTTCGGGCTGATGTGCGCTGAGCAGCTTTCTGAGCCACGGCAGATATTCCTCCGAGGCAGTGAATGCGGCGAGCTTTTCGCGCAGGTCACCGAAGAGCTGCATCAGCAGGGTCTGGCGGCGGCTGAGAAACGCCGTCTTGCCCTGATAGCCGACCTGTGACATTTGCTTCTGATATTTTGCAGTAATTCTGGATTTTGCAGCCGCAAGCGTGCGCTCATAATCCGCCTTGCAGCGCGCTTCCGCATCGAGCAGATACTGTCTTGCCTTCTGCTCTGCTTCACGCTCCGCGCGTGCGATCTCCGCATCGGTGCTGCGGCTGACAGCGTCCATAAACTGCTGTAGTTTCTGATTTGCTTCCATTTCAAAACTCCAGTCCGGTGAATTTTATGGATTGGTATATGCGCATACGCCTCAGATGTGGATGCCGACGGTTTCCGCAAGATAGCGCGAAATGGCGGCAGTCATATCCGAGGTGCCGTGCCGGTCGGGAATGGTGACCAGCAGCGGCTGCGGCGTATGCATTTTGATTTCCTGTACCTCTGCGGGGCAGAGATCGGCAAGTTTTTCCGTGATAAGGACAACCGCGACGCCCTCCGTATGCATTGCCTCACTGAGCGCCGAAAGCGTTTCCTCGCGCGTATGCACGATGACGCCCGGGACGCCTGCAAGGCGCATGCCCATTAAGGTATCGGAATTGTCGCTGATAAGCCGGCAGTACATCAGACCTTGGAGAGGATCATAATTGCGATCAGCAGACCGTAGATCGCAACACCTTCGCCCAGTGCAACGAAGATCAGTGCCTTTGCAAAGGACTTCGGTTCCTCGGCGATTGCACCGATTGCAGCCGGTGCTGCATGACCGACGGCGATGCCGCAGCCGATCGAGCCGACACCGACAGCAAGTGCTGCTGCAAGATAGCCAAGTCCTGCTGCGGAGCTGCTGACGGCTGCTGCGCCCTCTGCTGCATCTGCTGCGGAGACGAATCCGCCGAGCGGCAGTGCGATTGCACAGAGCATGACCGCGCCGAATGCGCAGAGATTCGTGATCATGGCGCGGCGCATGGATTTACCGCTCTTCTTTTTGGTGATTGCTGCATAAACCGGCAGCGCAAGCAGTGCCGTGATCATCAGCGGCAGAAAGATCAGCTCAAGAATTTCATAAACAGACATGGGATTTACCTCCTGAATATTCATTTCATCATACAAGATAATTAGGCATTCGCAGCCTGCTCCGGCTGCTTGAGATCATTGATCTCATCGAATGTAACAGTGATCGGGGTGAAGGGCTTTCCGTCGCCCTCGTAGCAGCGCGAGAAGATCTCGTAGAATTCCAGACGCAGCACCTGAATGCCGACGATCAGACCCTCGAGACACATGACAAACAGGTTGCCGATGACGATTGTGAGAATGGATTTGTGATCCTTGCCGATCATCTCGGAGAGCAGCATGACAACGCTCATCAGACCTGCGTGCGAAAAGACGAAACCGCCGATACGGATAAAGGACAGCGTATTGGTCGCGTAGCCGAGCAGGAATTCAAAGCATTCAAAGAAATTCGATGCAATGAAATCGCCGATGCCGGGCATTTCGTAATGCTTATGCGACATCCAGTGACCGAGCGGCTCACGGAAGAACATCAGCAGCAGCGGAACCACGAGCAGAATCACCGTCACCGGCTTGCTGACAAGCTGTTTGCCGGTCACAATGCCGAGCACGACGAGCAGGAGTCCGGTGAAAAAGACCAGACCTGCAATGCCGTTGTTGCCGAATACCGCGTCCTCATAATTGCGGCGCCGCAGCTTGACGATAATATTGACGAGAATTGAGATGATAACGAGCGCTGCGCCGATGCCGACTGCGCCGAAGATGATGACATTCGTATTCTCCATTGCCTTGAGCGGCAGGAACGGGATGCCGGTCTTTTCCCAGAGCGGATCGAGCGCTTCCTCGAAGCCGAAGACCGAGCCGTAGAGCGCGCCGAATACGGCACTGGATACGCCGATGCGCGCCATGATCGCGCCGAGCTCAAAGTTCTTTTTCTTATGCAGGAAGGCTCCGATCAGCGCGAGCAGGAGACCCTGTCCGAGATCGCCGAACATGATGCCGAAGATCAGCGTATAGGTGATTGCGACGAAGGTCGTCGGATTGTAGCCGTTATAATTCGGCAGACCGTACATCTCGACGAACATCGAGAACGGCTTTGTAAACCAGCCGTTTTTCAGGCGGACCGGCGGCTGCACCTTGGAGTCGGTCCACGGTGCTTCATAGGTCACGCTCAGCTCCGGTACCTTGCCGATGCACTTTTTGAACGTTTCCTTCTCGGAGACCGGCACATAGCCCATAAGGCTGAATTTATCCTGCGTAATGATACATTGTCCGCGCAGCTTCCAGACCTCGCTCTGATACTTTGCGGTCTGATACATTTTGCCGAGCTGCTCCGATTCGGTCTGATAGATTTCGGATTCCTGCTTTTCGAGCTCTGCGAGGGCGGCTTTTTTCTCGGTCAGCTTGATCTGCATTTCCCCGAGTGCCTCCTCCGGCGTACCGGAAATATCCTGCGGCAGCTCGTAACGCTCAAAGAGCAGCCCCTTCATGATCGCATCCACGGAAAGGATGCGTTCCTTTGTGGCGAAGTAGAAGCCCCAGACATAATCATGCGCAGTGTGATACGCCTGGAAAATGAAGCCCTCATCGCTGTAGAAATCGAGCTTCTGTACATTTTCCTCCGGCATTCTGCCGAAGCGGTAGAGGATGTGCTTGCATTTGGTCAGTTCACCGAGATCCAGCTCGGAGCCGGTGAGATTTTTCAGGTGGATCGCAGCGCTTTCATAATCGGCGATCTGCTTGCGCGTTTTTGTCAGGCGCTCGCGCACGGTCTTGAGTTTGCCGGAGATCCGTTCGGTTTCCGAGAGTATGTATTCCGGCGTAAAGGCTGCCGTGTCAATTTCGGTCTCCGCACCGAGCGGCACCTGCCGCAGATCAAATTCCATAAGAGCACGCAGCGGTTCTGCATAGGGATTCTGATCGGCGTGGCTGCCGCCGGAATCCTCTGTGCTGCCGAGCAGCTTGGATGCATTCTCAATATGGAAGACCTTGCTTTGCAGGCAGGCGACAATGGCATCGTTCAGACTTGGAACCGCGCCTGCAATACTGACGAGTTCCAGCTTTTCAATGGACAAGATAACACCTCCTGAAGGGAATATGCAGCATAGGAATGATGCGCGCCGCTTACTCCTCCGTGATTAAAAGAGATTGCAGATACGATACGGATTTGCCGTACCGGATACCTTCTATAATGGCAATGAGATTATTGACCTCGATATGATAAAGCACATGCACCGCATAGAGACTGACGGCGGCATGACCGGAAAAATGCAGCGATGCCCGTGCCGTCTGCCAACGCAGCGTCTGGAATGCATGCTCGAGCTGCACCGCCTCCGGCGCTTCGGTGAGATTCCAGTTCATCATTCTGCCATAGCGCGTGGTTTTGAGCACCTCGATGAATGCCGCGATATCCGGTGCGGCATAAAGCTGCTCGCAAATGCGCTTGGGGAGTCTGCCCTGAATCGGCAGCATCATGCTGCGCAGCGTATCCTCATCCGCATGAAACACACACTTTAAGCGGTAGGCATTGATCAGATTGATCAGATCGACCTGTTCACCGATCAGCTTGTGCAGCGCTTCAAGATCGGTGCCTTTGACGGTTTTCTCTGCTTCTTGCAGCGTCCGTTCCAGATAGCAGGCGCGCAGCGCGATTTCCAGCGCGGTATAATTCCGTTCACCGCCGTATTTTGCGAGATGCTTTTTCATGACGGCGGCATAGGGTGTACCGGCGAGCGCCGCAATGACCTCTTCGGGGGTTTCGGCGCGCGCGAGCTTCTCCTGCGAAAAGCCGAGATACGGACCGACCCATGCATCCATTGCGGAAATATACGCCTGCGGGCCGCTCGGCATGAGCTGGATTTTCTTCACAAGCTCACGGATTTCATAATCATAAATGAAAAAGCGGAAAAACGGCGTATCCTGCAAATGCTCCAGACGGCAGAACCGCAGGCACTGCATAAACAGATTGCGCTTGAGCAGCATTTCGAGATAGCCGCGGTGCGTATAGGCAGGCTCCAGATCCGCGAGCAGCTCACGGTAGCCGTCGGTTTCTTTTAAGTAGGAGACAATCTCCGCGACCGAATGCAGATTCATCAGATCGCGGTAATCCGGCGCACGCAGTCTGTGACCGTAGGCGGTGCGGATTGCAGCCGCCGTTGCATGATATTGATTCGGCATCGGTATTACGCCTCCGCTTCATGCAGTGTCTCGGAAAAGAGCGCTTCCAGCAGGGCATCGTGTTCCTTTGCAAACTGCGCCGACATTTCCTCTGCCCTTCGGTCAAAGCCGCCGCGCAGTGCGGCAATTTTCTGCTCGCATTCGGAGCGCGTCTGCTCCTCCAGCTCGGTGATGCTGTCTCTGGTCTGATGCTTCTGCGCCTGTTTCATGGCAGAAGCCTGCTTTCTGGCATCCTCGATCTGCTTGCGGCATTGCAGCCGGGCGGCGCTGAGGCGCTCCTCGGTTGCGGCATCCAGCTCCAGAATTTTCCGGATTGTCTGATCCATTGATACCGCTCCTTTCTATATTGTGTGGATTTTTGTGCAAGATTACGAATCATCCGGCAATGATGCACAAAAATCAGCTGAAATCCGGGGGACAGAAATCGGTTTGTACGGATATTTTGACGAAAACTTCGGAATCCTGCACAAACGCGAACTTCTGAAATACTCAGAAATATTATACTCCAATTCATATGAAAAGTCAATAGCAAACAGAACATTTCACGCAGTACAAAACAGAGCATTTAAAAAGGAGAAATCGCTGCTTTTCAGAAAAAAGCGGCGAAGTCTGCCCCCCTTTCTTCCGGATATGTTCATTCTCACGTTTCCGTCACATACCGCCCATTGCTTTTTCTGAAAGATTGTGGTATAATACTATTTGAAGATTCCGCAGACATTACGGAAGGAGATTTGATATGTCACTGTTCGGAAATATCTCACAGACGCAGCTCATGGGCTATCTGGTCCGTCTGTTTATTATTTTTATGATTCTGCCGATTCACGAGTTTGCCCACGCATGGACTGCGCACAAGCTCGGCGACGACACTGCCAAGTATCAGGGGCGCTTGACGCTCAACCCGATTGCCCACATCGACCCGATCGGCGCAATCTGCCTGCTGATCGGCGGCTTCGGCTGGGCAAAGCCCGTCCCGATTGATCCCTCGCGCTTCTCGCGCAAGCATTCTGTCCGTTTCGGCGTCGCAATTACGGCGCTGGCGGGTCCCGTCAGCAATCTGATCGTCGCATTCCTCGGTACAGTCGGAATGCGCTTCTATGAATGTACGGAGTTTTATCAGAGCTACTGGGAGGATTATGCTGCCGGTGAAACAATCAGCAGTGCGCCGCTCCTGATCAGCACAATGTTCTATGCATTCATCACAATCAATATCGGACTTGCGGTGTTTAATCTGATTCCGGTTCCGCCGCTCGACGGTTCCAAGATTCTCGGCTATTTCACCAGTGCAAAGGTTGACCGCTGGTTTATTCAGAATGAACAGATCGTCCGCATTGTATTTCTGATCATACTGGTCAGTCCGGTTCTGCAAACGCCGCTCAACTTTATCGAGAACTGTATTCTGACGCTGTTCACATTCCTGACAGACTGGATTCCGGCGATTATGGGTTGATTGTATGCCGGAGTTATCATTTCATCTGCCCGTCTTTGACGGACCCATGGATTTGCTGCTGCACCTGATTGCAAAGCATAAGCTGAATATCCATGATATCGAAATATCCGTCCTGCTGGAACAGTATCTGCTGTATATGCAGCAGTGCGCCGAGCAGGATTATGAGCTCGCAGGCGAATTTCTGACCATGGCAGCGAAGCTGATCTGGATGAAGACAGCCGCGCTTCTGCCGCAGCAGGAGGAAGCCGAAGCGGTCAAGAAGGAGCTCGAGGGTGCGCTGATTGAATATTCCCTCTGTAAGATCGCCGCGGGCAATCTGCGTGATCTGTATCTCGGGGATGTCCTGTTCGTGCGCAAGCCCGTGCAGCTGCCCGTCGATATGACCTACCGGCGAACGCATGAGCCGGAGCTGCTGCTGACGGTCTATCAGAATATGGGACTGCGCCGGATGCCGCAGGGTCACTCGGAGAGCAATGTCGGCGAGAAGATTCACGCCGTTGTCCAGATGCATCATCAGGTGACGAGCGTCGCCTCAAAGGTTGTGTTTCTGCTGCGGCAGTTCTTTACGAAGGAGACCGTCCGCCTGAACGACCTCTTTGACGGTCTGACGAAACCGACCGACCGCGTCGCACTGTTCCTTGCGGTTCTGGAGCTGACGAAAGCCGGCAGAACCTGTATCAGCGAGGACGGCACCGAGATTTTCATGAAGCGCCGCAATGACCTCCTGACCGGCAAGCGTCAGCGCCGCATGGAGGAGCCGGAAACATCTCCGGCGGAGGCATAATAAGGATTCCCATACAGCACAGCACCGTCAAAATCCATTTGATACTACAACAAAAGAAAGCCGCTCAATCTGCGCTGATGCGCGAAATTGAGCGGCTTTTTGCCGGCAGCTTTGTGCGATAAATCAGAATTTGTCGGGGCGGTCGGGGGACATTGTGGGGACGCTGTCCCCACACCCCTGCCTAGGGGATACTATCCCCTAGGAACCCCGCTGCTGCTCCGTACCAGCCCCATAAAGGGGCTGATGCGGAGCAGAAATGGGATTCTCAAGGGACAGT
>JAEEGL011117786.1_pt1 | contig 92982 bp, 68 predicted proteins | sample 9134231 | NCBI WGS metagenome assembly JAEEGL01 (sample SAMN16246548, study PRJNA631951) | gut metagenome | biome: gut microbiome; feature: rumen; material: fiber-attached | host: Bos | place: Iran: Karaj | collected 2018-10 | reverse complement strand
GGCCGGTCTCTATAACATCTCGGCCTATGTCCGCCAGAGCTTCGTAAGAGGTCTTGAAACACACAGAAAGATATATATCGACGGCAAGGTTCCTTTCGAGGAATTTAACGATTACGGTTTTGGCTATAAACAGCGCTGGTATAACGAAACCCTTCATGACAAGGACGGAAAGCCTTTTGAGATCTACCTTGACGCCGGAAAACACACCATCCGCATGGAAGTAGTGCTCGGCGCAATGGCAGAGATAATCGCCGAAGTTCAGGGCTGCGTTCAGGATCTGAATGATGTTTACCGTCAGGTCATCTGCCTTACGGGCGTTGCTCCCGACCGTTACCACGATTACCAGATCGAAAGCAATCTGCCGAATCTGACCGAATATCTTAAGGATATCAAGACAAGACTTGATGACGCCATCGCAAAGCTTCGCGTGACCGCCGGAAACAACTCCGACAAGCTTACGGTCCTTCTTACGATGACAGATCAGCTTGAAGAGCTTATAAAAGACAATGAGCGTTTCTCGGAAGTTATTTCTTCCTACAAAGTAAATGTCCGTGCCTGCGGTAACTGGATCACACAGGTGCTCGACCAGTCTCTCCAGATAGACAGGCTTACGGTTTCGTCTACGGATACAAAAGTCAAGATCCCGAAGGACAACTTTTTTGCAAGACTCTGGTTCGAGATCCAGCGCCTGTTCTACTCCTTCATTATCGATTACAACCAGATCGGAAATGTTATCGATAAAAACGACAAGTCCGTGACCATTACACTCTGGATAGGTACGGGCCGCGACCAGGCTAATGTCATAAAGTCCCTTATAGATAAGGACTTCACCTCATCCAAGGGCATTAACGTAAATGTACAGCTCGTTGATATGAACACGCTGCTTCGTGCAACACTTTCCGGAGAAGGTCCGGATGTTGCGATACAGGTTGCAAATACCAACGGTATCGCAGGTGCCGTTCTTAACACGGGTAACGATACTCCCGTAAACTACGGTTTGAGAAATGCAGTGCTTGACCTCTCGCAGTTCTCGGATTTCAACGAAGTCTGCGAAAGGTTTTACTCAAGCTCACTGACAGGCTTCAGCTTTAACGGCGCAACATACGCGCTTCCCGACACCCAGACCTTCCCGATGATGTTCTACCGCAAGGACATACTTGAGGAGATAGGGCTTGAGCTTCCAAAGACCTGGGACGACGTAAAGGTTGCGATGACAGTCCTCAGCAAGAACCAGATGGAATTCGGAATGCTTCCGAGCGAGCAGGTATTCGCAATGCTCCTGTTCCAGAACGGCGGAGAATATTACACGGAAGGCGGTAAGGCATCCGCACTCGATTCCGATACGGCAGTCAATGTATTCAAACAGTACTGCGAATATTACACAGATTACAAGCTCGATAAGGCAACAAGCGTGGAAGAGCGCTTCCGTACCGGCGAATGTCCGATAATCATCGCCGATTACACGGTATTCAACAACCTGCAGGTATCGGCGCCCGATATCAAAGGTCTTTGGGAATTCACAAACGTTCCCGGAACCGTACAGGAAGACGGCTCGATAAACACAGCAACAGGCTGCAGCTGCCTGGCCGATATCATCATGAAGGGTACAAAGCACAAGGATGAGTGCTGGGAATTCCTTAAATGGTGGACATCCGCCGAGACACAGGTTAATTACGGACGCGAGATGGAATCCCTTATGGGCGCGTCGGCGCGTGTTGCTACAGCCAACAAAGAAGCGCTTTCAAAGCTTTCCTGGACCTACAAGGATTATATGACTCTTTCGGGACAGCTTGAAAAAGTCATCGGTATCCCTCAGGTACCGGGCGGCTACTACACATGGCGTAATGTAAACAACGCATTCTACACGGTCACAACGGACACCGATACGGCATCGCCCCGTGAAGAACTGACCGAGAAAGTGCTCTATATCAATGCCGAGATAAACTACAAGCGTGAAGAATTCAGCCTTCCGCTTGCCGAAGAATGATTCAAGGAGAAACCAATGTCTGCACAGAATGATGCGATCATAACCGCAAAGCGACAAGGACGACTTTGGTACAGGATAAAGAAGAGCAGGGCATCCTATGCAATGCTTGCTCCCTACTTTATTCTATTCTTCCTGTTCACCATTCTTCCGGTTGCAATATCGATAGCCTTCAGCTTCACCTACTTCAATATGCTGGAGTGGCCGAAGTTTGTAGGATGGAAAAACTACATAAAGCTGTTTCTTGATGACGAGATATTCATAATTTCCCTTAAGAACACGCTTATTTTTGCAGTCGTTACAGGCCCCGTGAGTTACTTTATGTGCCTCCTGTTTGCCTGGATCATAAACGAATTCAAAGGCAAGCTCCGCGCATTCTTAACGCTCATCTTTTATGCGCCTTCAATCTGCGGTAACGCGTACCTTATCTGGAACCTGATCCTTACAGGCGACCGTTACGGCTACTTAAACGGTGGACTCATGAAGCTCGGGATCATCCGTGAGGCTATCCTCTGGATGCAGACCGAAAAATACGTGCTTCCCGTTCTTATCATAGTTCAGTTGTGGCTGTCTCTCGGTACAGGCTTCCTTTCCTTTATAGCAGGTCTTCAGACTGTAGATAAGAACCTTTATGAAGCAGCTGCGATCGACGGTGTAAAGAACCGCTGGCAGGAGCTCTGGTATGTGACGCTTCCGTCAATGAAACCCCAGCTTATGTTCGGTGCCGTAATGCAGATCACGCAGTCCTTTGCGGTAGCCGATATCTCCATAGCGCTTGCGGGCAACCCGTCCGTAAACTACGCGGGTGCAACGGTAGTTACCCACCTTCTCGATTACGGTTCGACGAGATTTGAGATGGGTTATGCGTCTGCCATCGCAACTGTACTGTTCCTCCTCATGATAGGAACGAACAAGCTGGTACAGAAGATCTTAAAGGGGGTAGGTGACTGATATGGCTAAAAAACAGCTTACTCCCGTGGAAAGAGCCCTTCAGAAGAACAGGCTCATAAAGAAAAGAGAGAAGAGACTTAACCGTTCCGTTGCGGGAAACACACTCCTTTTCGTGATAATGGCTATCTGCGGCGTATTCATGGTCCTTCCTCTTGTAATGATCGTTAACAACGCATTAAAGCCTCTCGACGAACTCTACCAGTTCCCGCCGAGGATCTTTGTAAGGAACCCAACCTTTGAGAACTTCTCGGATCTGTTCACTTTAATGAACGATACCTGGGTGCCGTTCTCAAGGTACATCCTTAACACGATAATAATCACCGGCGGCGGCATGATAGGTCATGTGCTTTGCGCATCCTTAGCGTCTTACCCGCTTGCAAAACACGAATTTCCCGGAAAGAAGATCCTTTTCGCATTCGTAGTAATGTCCATGATGTTCTCATGGCAGGTAACCCAGATACCCCAGTACATGATCATCAGCTGGCTTGGTATAAACAACACGTATTTAGCCCTTGTGCTTCCGCTTTGGGCATACGGTATGGGCCTTTACCTCATGAAGCAGTTCATGGAACAGATCCCGGATTCGCTTATGGAATCCGCAAGGCTTGACGGTGCAAATGAGTGGCAGATATTCTGGCGCATCATGATGCCTAACGTTAAACCTGCATGGCTGACCCTTGCCATATTCCAGTTCCAGCAGGCATGGGGACAGACAGGCGGCCTCTTCCTTCGTAACGAAGAGTTAAAGCCCCTGCAGTATTCGCTCCAGCAGATAAGCGCCGGCGGAATCGCCCGTGCAGGTGCAGCTGCAGCCGTAACCTTTGTTATTGCCGCAGTACCCATCACCTTCTTCCTTATCTGCCAGAGCAATATCCTTGAAACAATGACAACATCCGGTATGAAAGACTGATGTATAAAGCTTCATTATGGAGGATTTCATGAAGAAATCAAAACTCATAAAGTTCATATTTGCGGCTGCGGCAGTCTTACTGGTGGCGATCGTTCCGTCTCTTTACGCGATGGCTGCCCCCGTACCGTATGTATGCTATAACTACGATTACAGGGAAAACCTTGTATATACTCCTGCCGCTTATGAACCGGACCGTGCTATAACAACGGATCAGATGGAATATAACGGGGAAAAGGTAGGAACATTAAACAATCCCGGTGATCTGTGCAAAGCACCTGACGGAAGAGTGTTTGTTGCCGATACCGGTAACAACCGGATCATTATTTTTGACGATCAGATAACAAAAGTGCTCGGAATAATAAACAGCTTTAATGACGGAAAAAAAGAACAGAAGTTTAAAACTCCTTCAGGTGTTTGCGTTTCTTCGATAGGTTATCTTTATGTTGCCGACACTAAAGGCAAGAGGATAGTTGTTTTCGATAACAATCTTGATTTTGTTAAATACATTGAAAACCCGACATCCGAAGTACTTGAGGAAAGTTTTGTTTTTAATCCGTTAAAAGTAAGTGTCGATTATGCTGAACGTGTTTATTGCATTGCCGACAATCAGTTTGAAGGTATCATGGTATTTGACACCGACGGACAGTTTACAGGGTTCTACGGCACTATTGAAGTTAAGATCAGCAACTGGGACAAGTTCTGGAAACGGATCGCTTCTAAAGCCGAAAGGAGCAAACAGAGGCTTTATATCCCGACAACATTTACCGGTATGGATATCGACAGCGCGGGTTTTGTATATGCCTCAAATATCGACTCCGACGGAAAACAGGGCGTTAGGCGTCTTAACCCGAAGGGTGAAGATGTTATCAAAAAAGGCGAAAACGGCAATGTAGGCGGAGACCTTCGTACCGACGGCGTCGGAACTTACGCAGGCGCTTCACAATTTGTAGATGTTGTTTACAGGGACAACGGCATTTATTCCTGCCTCGACAGAAAACGCGGACGTATCTTCACATACGATCACGAAGGCAACCTTCTCTATATCTTCGGCGGACTCGGAACCCAGGAGGGAACCTTCCAGATGCCGTCGGCAATCGAAAGCTTAGGAGACAGGATAGTAATCCTTGACAGTAACCGTAATTCCATCTTCATCTTCAAAGAAACGGAATACGGCAACCTTATCAACGAGGCAGTCGCGCTCCGTTACGACGGCGACGAAAAACTTGCCGTTGATGTATGGAAGCGAGTGCTCGAGCTCGACGAGAACAACGAGCTTGCAAACACCGGTATCGGAAAAGCATATCTTACCGCCGGAGATTACAAGCAGGCCATGAAATACTTAAGGCTCGGCATGAACCGTACCTATTACTCCATAGCTTTCAGACGCTACCGCAACAACATATTAAAGCAGAATATCGGTTATATTCTTACTGTTCTGCTTGTTCTCATTATCGCCTTTGTAGTATGGAGAAAAGTAAAAGGGAAGAAGGGGGTGAAGAAAAATGCGTGAAGCATTTTCCAAAGAAAAGTGGAAATACCTTTTCTACACGATAAGACACCCCATGGACGGCTTTTACTGGATCAGGCATCAGGAGCGCGGGTCTGTGCCTATAGCTATCCTCTGTGTGATAATTTTCTCCCTCACATTTACGGGAAACAGGCTGCTTGCGGCATTTATCGTAAATAAGATCGATCCGAGAAACGTTGACAGCTGGTTTGAGCTTTTAGGCGTACTTGCATTCTTTCTTCTGATATGTGTAAGCAACTGGTCCATAACATGTCTCCTTAACGGAGAAGGAAGATTAAAGGATATAGCAATAGCAATTGGCTACAGCACAGTTCCCATAACTATCATCCTTGCCGTTGCAACGGCGCTCAGCTATGCGGTTGCCGACAACGAACAGGCTCTTTACTCACTTCTTGTCGCAGTGGGAATAGCCTACGGACTTATCATAATGCTTATAGGCATAATGCAGATCCATAATTATACTTTGGGAAAGACAATGATCACTTTGGGACTTACATTTCTTGCGATGCTGATAATTGTTTTCCTGCTGCTTTTGCTTAGCAATCTTATCGGTCTTGTGATCAACTTTTTCAGGAGTGTTTATATTGAAATCATTTTCAGGTAAATGGAGTCGGACATGAAAAAAACCAAAGAAAAAAAGAAAAAACGTCCGTTAAGTGTAAAAGCCAGGATTTTGCTCGGAATTCTCGGGTTAGCCGTTTGTTTCGCTCTGGTCTATGTTTCATGGTACCTTATCCGATTCAGGTTTTACAGAGGGTATAAGAAATATTTAAAAGATTATGAATACGAGCAGGCTACGGCACTTAATCTGGGAAATGAGACTGTATCTTCGGTTCCGGGATACAAGCTTGTTTGTGAAAATGAGTATCTTAAACTTTACACGGATACTGCAACTTCGTATATAGCCGTATATGACAAACGTTCGGGTGAGATCACTTACAGTAATCCGTTGGATGCAGACAGTGATACAAAAGCCAATCCGACAAACAAGAATTTCCTGAAATCAACACTTCTTGTTTACTACTACAACAGTAAGGTTTCCTCGACCTATATGGATAACTATTCAAAGTGCATCAAATTGGGACAATTTGATTATGAGGGAATAAATAACGGTATCCGTTATCTTTATAAAATTGGCAACACAGAACCGATAGTTGACAAGGATACCGGTGAAACTTCGGAAAATACTTACTTTGAGATACCTCTTGAATTCAGGCTCGACGGTGATTCTGTTGTAGCCAGTATTCCGGCAAAAGGCATAAAAGAACATGGCAACGGGTTTATATACAGGATACATATGCTCAGGACCATGGGAGCAGCCGGAGCGGAAGACGAAGGATATATTGTTGTTCCGAACGGATCGGGATCTTTGATACATTTCAATAACGGAAAAAATTCTTCTTCGAATACATACAGTCAGTATATATACGAGATAGATCCCATGGTTGCAACTTATACATCTATGGAATATACAAAAGGTGTCAGACTGCCGATCTATGGTTTTTATTTTGAGAACAGGAAGACCATACTTGCAGAAGTTGAAGCCGGTGCTACCGTTTCCGTACTCAATGCCCAGGTTTCCGGAAGCGTTAATTCATATAATACGTGCTTCCCGATATTCTGTATCAGAAATACCGATAACCTTGTGATGTTCGGAAATTCCAAAGATGATACATATATCATGGAAGAAAATTTCTATGACATAAATTATACCGTTCGGTATCACTTCCTTGACAAAGAACATGAAGGTTATGTCGGGATAGCCGGGTATTATCGTGAAAAGCTTGAAAAAGAGGGCAAACTGACAAGAAATACCGAAAAAAAAGATTTGCCTTTCTATTACGACATCATCTCCGGTGTAAAAGAAACCGGACATATCCTCGGAGTTCAGTATCTTCATTCGTTCTCGATGACTACTTTTGATCAGGCGGCACAGATTGCACAGGATCTTGACAAAAACGGTATATCAAATCAGATAATGAACCTACAGGGATGGTTTAACGGTGGTTATTATCACGATGCGCCCCACGATATCCGCATCCTTGGAAAATTGGGCGGCAGGTCCGGGCTTGAGAAGTTAAATGATACGATGGAAAGTCTGGGAGGAAAACTTTACGCGGATGTTGCGTTCCAGAAAGTATCATTCGCGGATAAACATTATCCCTATAATTTTGAATCATCACGTTATTATGGCGGCGGCTATGTTGCGGCTTTTGGACTTCTTGATCCGAGTTCTTTGAGGAATACTTCTTCGCTTGGGTATTCCGAAACAAGATATAACCTGCTTTCACCCAAGTTCTTAAACCGATACGTTGACAGCTTTGTTAAAAAATTCAAAAAAATCGATGTTGGCGGTATTTCGCTTAGAGATCTTGGAAATACATTATCCTCAGATAAATTAAGGATCAATATCACCGATCGTGAACAGGCTCTGAATATTGTGCTCGGACAATTTGATACCATCTCCGGAATGGGCAAAAAGATAATGGTAGATAATGCAAACGCGTATGCGTTCGGGTACTGCGACGATATCATCAATGTTCCGTACAAGGATAACGATTATTTTGTATGTGACGAAACGATCCCGCTTTACCAGATGATAATCCATGGCTATATAGATTATTCATCCGATCTTCTTAATGACGAGAATGTATACAACAGTAATGAATTATATCTGTATCTGATCGAGACCGGCTCCGCTCCGCATTTCAATTTTACATGGAACAGCTCCAGCGATATGAAGGAGACAGGGCTTAATCGTTTCTATTCGACAACTTATGAAACGATGAAAGATGACGCAATCGGCATTTACAATAAACTGAATGAAGTTCTGAAGAATGTATCGGGCGAGATGATCATCGATCATCAGATAAACGGCGACTGTCGAATGGTCGAATACAGTAACGGTGTTAAGATCTATGTGAACTACGGCCTGACAGAAGGCGAGATAAACGGAGTAAAGATACCGTCAAAATCTTATACTTGGGAGGGTAAGTAATGAGCGAAGAAATAAAAGTTACAACGAAAAGCCCTTCCGAGAATGATCTTGTACAACGCAACGATAAAGATATTATTCAGACAGAGATCGTATCCGGAGATAATAAAAAAACACACAGGAAAAGAGTCAGGATGTCGCTTACCCATCGAAGGATGATCGTCGGTTATGTCTTTATCCTGCCGTGGCTGATCGGATTCTTCATGTTCTATGTAAGATCGGTTATCCTTGCCGGGCGTTTCAGTATGTCCCTCATGGACATGGACGCCAATGCCGGCGGTTATACCCTGAAATTCATCGGCTTGGAGAATTATATAAAAGCATTCAGGGAACATGCCACATTCAAACAGGTACTTACGACATCTTTGACGAATATGCTGGTGGATGTACCTTTGATCACATTCTTCAGCTTGTTCATGGCCATCCTGTTAAATAAAAAATTCAAAGGCAGAGCGGTCTTCAGAGCGATATTTTTCTTGCCGATCATATTGAATTCCGGTGCGATATCGGAAATGATGGCTTTGGCCCAGGCTATGATGAACGGCGGTATAACACCCACGGCATCCGAACTTTCAAGTTCTGCAGGCTCCGGTGTACTTGCTTTTGATATTGATTATCTGATAAGCATGTTCATGAATCTTGGCTTGCCTGCAAGATTTGTAAACTATCTGTCAAGTGCCGTTTCAAGGATAAACGAGATCATTTCAGCTTCGGGTGTACAGATAATCATATTTATCGCCGCACTGCAATCAATACCCGGTTCAATGTATGAAGTTGCAAAGATCGAAGGTGCAACGGGTTATGAGACGTTCTGGAAAGTGACATTCCCTATGGTAATGCCTCATATCATAACTAATGTTGTCTATACTATCGTTGACAGTTTCACTGATTCGGCTGTTGTTGATCTTGCTCATGATACAATGTTTAAGACATTTAACTGGGGACTTGGTTCGGCCTTCACAATAATAAGTACGATCGTTACATGCGCAATACTTGGAATTGTTGTATTCCTTCTTCAGAAGCGGACATTCTATTACAACTAAGGAAAGGAGATAAGATTTGAAAACGACTGCTTTAAAAGTACCTTTATTCACAAAAGCCAGAGATTATCTCCGGGATCCATTAAAGAAGAAAATTGCACTTAACAGTCTTAAAGAAATACTGATAACCGTATTAAAGTATTCGATCCTTATCGGAGTCAGCTATGTCATTGTTTCTCCGGTTATCGGTATGTTCGTCAATTCGATATCATCAGATGCCGATGCTTATAATCCAATGATGTTTATCCTTCCGAAGTATCCTACTCTTGAAAGATACAGATTGGCGATCCTGCGACTGGATTATTGGGAAACACTCACAAAAACAATGCTATACAGCGTTACGGTAACTTTTCTTCAGCTGTTTATCTGTTCCATGGTAGGGTATGGATTTGCACGCTTTAAGTTCCCGCTTAAGAAATTATGGTTTGGCTGTGTGATATTTACGATAATCATACCGACACATTCCATAATGCTTCCGCTTTATGTTTACTTTAAGCAATTCGATATTTTTGGTATCGTAAGCAGCTTACAGGGGAAAACCGGACTTATGGGAACAGTTATTCCCATGTATGTTCTGTCACTTTTTGCGTGCGGTTTAAGGTCGGGTCTTTTTATCTATATCTTCAATCAGTTCTTTAGGGGACTTCCCAAGGAGATAGAAGAAGCCGCCTTTGTAGATGGCGCAAACATGTTCTATACGTATTTCAGGATCATGCTTGTAAATGCCATGCCCGCGGTCATTACTGTCACTGTGTTCTCTTTCGTATGGCAGTTCAATGACGTATTCTATGCGAAGTTATTTCTGATGCCGGATACAACGGTCATCAGTAAACGAATAGCATCATTGCAGAAGTTTATTGCAAATGAAGACAATATTTTGTCGATCACCTTGCAGGAGCTCTACAGAGATGCCGGTGCTATACTTGTTATTGCACCTGTTGTGATCGTTTATCTGCTGCTTCAGAAAAACTTTATAGAAGGTGTTGAACGAAGCGGTATCGTCGGCTGACGCTACCCTCGGACAAAACCTCTAATCTTTTTCAAAACCAAAAGGAGGATTAAAAAGTGAAAAAGAGATTTTTAGCTCTGATCATGGCAGTTGTTCTTGTGTTCTCGCTTGCTGCTTGCGGTAATAAACCCACAGCTACAAACGACCCCACACCTACAAACAAGCCAACACCCTCACCGACAACGGCGCCGGCTACACCGACTCCCGTTGAACTCCCCAAAGATGGGAGCCTGACATTTGAAGACGGCAAAATGGATTTCGTAAAACTTTATATGAAACATGCCGTATCTGATGCCAGCACGGTGGAAATTGTGGATTTTAACGGCAGCAAGGCTCTTAAGATCACAAAAGCAGCTGAAAACAAGAAGTCATTCGTTGCGTTCGATGTTTTAAGTCTGCTTGGTGATAATGCGGCTAAGGTTGCAAAGGTAACAATGACCATCGGTACAGAATATGCCGACGGTTCTTTCAGTGCGACAGAAGGTTATGTATATTTCTGGACGGACAAGAGTGTAAGCAACATGAAAAAAGCTCCGTGGTCTGTTTTTGTTAAGAGTAAAAACCCGAAGGTTGCAGAATTCAAACTTCCCTCAGGTGTTCAGTTCGGTAAGGAAGTACCGGTATTTATCTTCCAGATGAATACAGACCTTGGATCTGATAACGGTCACGGTGCCGCTACAATTTATCTTGATAACGTTAGCTTCTTTGATGCTGACGGCAATCTTATCAAACCCGCTTCTACAGAAGTTGCGTTTGCTAGTCCCGACGGTTTTGAAGATACCGCAGTTGACAGATCCAACCTCTTGACCCTTACAAATGTGGTTGAATTCAAAGGCTTCCAGACGTCCGGTGACAAGTGGAAACAGGCCGGTTTTGATATGCCTCAGGAAGTTCTTGATGCACTTGTTCCCGGTTCCGTTATAGAGATAGCATACGGTACCAAGGAAGGCGGAGACACAGACGGTGATATCTGGCTTGTTCTTCCGAATGCAGCTAATGGCTGGAGCAGAATTGCACAGAATCAGGCATACGAAAACTTCTCGCGTAACATCGCACAGATCAGCTATGAACAGATCGTGGCTGTAGTTGGTGAAGATAAAGCGGCATGGGGACCTCAGCTCCAGGCAGAGAGCGGTTCCGAATGGGAAGTTTATTCTGTCAAGGTTGGCGTTCCCGGTGAAGAAAAAGAATTTGTAAAGAGTGTTGACTTCCCCGGCTTTGCAACGTCAGGCGACAAGTGGAAACAGTCCGGTTTTGAAATGCCCAAGGAAGTTCTTGATGCACTCGTTCCCGGTTCCGTTATCGAGATCAGCTTTGCTGCGACCGGCGGCGATACCGACAATGATATGTGGATCGTATTCCCCGGCGCTGCAAAGGGATGGTCGAGAATAGCTCAGAACAAGGCTCAGATAATCGATGGTAAAGCATATGTTACCTATGAGCAGATTGTTGAAGAAGTTACCGAAGATAAAGCAGCATGGGGCACCAAGATGGAATGTGAGTCAGGTTCACCTTGGGAAGTATATTCTGTAGCTGTAGGTTCCTTAGAGACATCAACTCCTAAAGAATACAAAAAAGAAGTTGACTTCCCCGGCTTTGCAACATCCGGTGACAAGTGGAAACAGTCCGGTTTTGAAATGCCTAAGGAAGTTCTTGATGCACTCGTTCCCGGTTCCGTTATCGAGATCAGCTTTGCCGCAACCGGCGGTGATACCGACAACGATATGTGGATCGTATTCCCCGGTGCTGCAAAGGGATGGTCAAGAATAGCTCAAAATAAGGCAAAGATCGTAGACGGTAAGGCTTATATCACTTATGAGCAGATCGTAGCAGAAGTAACCGAAGACAAAGCAGCATGGGGTACCAAGATGGAGTGCGAATCCGGTTCTCCTTGGGAAGTATATTCGGTATCTGTAGGAAAATTTGAGGAAGCATCTGCAAAAGAATTCAAGAAATCAGTTGACTTCCCCGGCTTTGCAACATCCGGCGACAAGTGGAAACAGTCCGGTTTTGAAATGCCTAAGGAAATTCTTGATGCACTCGTTCCCGGTTCTGTTATCGAGATCAGCTTTGCCGCAACCGGCGGTGATACCGACAACGATATGTGGATCGTATTCCCCGGTGCTGCAAAGGGATGGTCAAGAATAGCTCAGAATAAGGCAAAGATCGTAGACGGTAAGGCTTATATCACTTATGAGCAGATCGTGGCAGAAGTAACCGAAGACAAAGCAGCATGGGGCACCAAGATGGAGTGCGAATCCGGTTCTCCTTGGGAAGTTTACTCAGTTTCTGTTGGTACACTTGTCGATGCTCCTTCTGCTCCAAGGCTTCACAATCTTGTAAAGTTTGACGGCTTTGCAACATCCGGTGACAAGTGGAAGCAGTCCGGCTTTGACATGACTGAAAAAGTCTTAGCGGCTTTGGTTCCCGGTTCTGTAGTAGTTGTTGAATTCACTACTCAGGATGGCGGAGATACCGACGGCGATATGTGGATCGTGTTCCCGAATGCGGCAAACGGCTGGAGCAGAATAGCTCAGAATAAGGCAGTTATTTCCAAGGGCAGAGCTTATATCACTTACGATCAGATAGTTGAAGTTGTAGGTACCGATAAGGCTGCTTGGGGACCCAAGATGGAATGTGAATCCGGATCTGTATGGGAAGTATATGCAGTTTATGTCGGACAGCAGTAAAGAGAGGAGATAAATGATGAAATTTAAAAGAATAATTGCTCTGCTTCTTTGCGTGGCTATGGTTGCTGCTCTTGCAGCATGTGGCGATAAAACAACCAACACACCTACACCTACTCAAAGCGCAGGTGGCCCTACACCCACTACGGGTGCCGGCACACAAAAGAGAACGAAAGATATTCTGATCGGTACCTGGTGGGTACAGCATTATGACAGTGCGGATACTGATGTTTCTGACAGCCCTGACTGGGATGTTGCTCAGGAAACAGAAAAGGACGATGATAAGAAGAAGGCTGAAAAAGCTGCCAATCGTCAGCATATGATCGATAGGTTTAATCATGTTAAAACTATCGAGCAAAGATATGGTGTTAAATATTTTTGGCAGAACCTTACTTATTCAGGTGTTCAGGAGTCTATCAACACATCGATAATGGCCGGCACACCTGACTGTGACATCTACCTTGTAGATGCAGGAATGGCTATCCCTGCTCAGATGAGCGGGCTCTGTGTGGATCTCAGGACAATTTTGCCTAAAGACCATGATATCTTCACTACACAGACGGTTGCGAAGTTCCTTGATCTTGGCGATGGAAAGGCTTGTATCATCCAGCGTCAGGGAGGTATGAATAACAATAATGCACTTGGTTTTAACAAACAGCTTCTCGATTCATACGGACTTGAAGATCCCAGAGTGCTCTGGGACAAAGGCGAATGGACCTGGGATAAGTTTGAGGAATACTGCAAGATCCTTACAGAAGATACTGATGGGGATGGTAATATAGACCAGTATGGTTTCTGCGCTTGGGATTCCGATCAGTTTGAACAGTTTATGCTTTCAAACGGTGCAAACATTGCCCAGGGTACAACCCAGCAGCTCACATCTCCGAAGATGACTGAAGTTCTCCAATTCCTTCATGATCTTCACGTAAAAGATAAAGTTTGCTACCCTGTAACCAGCGATATGGACGCAAATGCTGTAAGAACCATGTACAGAAACGGCAATATCGGATTCTTCTGGATGAATGTCTGGGTTCAGGTTGGTACTAACGACGGTGATGATTATGACTGGAACAACAATGGTAAAAATCCTCAGCTCGATTTCGATGTAATCTATTGCCATTGGCCTGTAGGCCCTTCAGGCAATCAGGATACAGACCCTCAGCTCAACAATGTAGGCGGCGAGCTTTACATCATCCCTGCAGGTGTTGAAGATCCGCTTACAGTATTCAATGTTCTTTACGAAGGCTGGAACTGGTATGGCTGGTCTAAGGACAATACTGAAGCACAGAATGAAGAAGCTTTGGCTAAGCGTGATGATCCGGCTTCCCTTAACTGGTGGATCGACGGTTCGGGCCGTAGCGAAGAAACCCGTATGTCTAACTTTAAGATTCAGAAAGAAATTCTTTCTAAAACTACCGTAGATCTTTGGAACTCTATGAGCGTTTCCTTCAACCTTTGGGAGCTCCTTGACGGTACCGTAGATCCGGCCCAGTGGCAGGAGACCTACAAGCAGAACTTCCAGGATGCGCTTGACCAGTACTTTGGCAAATAAGCATCAGGACAAACAACGCATTTAACAATGCAGCAAAAGTTTCCGGGGGCGAAAAGCCCCCCGGAGACTTATTAAAGAATGACAGGATATTTACATGAGCGATATTAAAATGATCGCACCGCATGTGGCTAACGTTCCCTGGCAGGAAAGGCCGGAACATATCGTAAACGCGCCTGTGTGGAGATACAAAGAAAACCCTATCATCGGGCGCAATCCCGTTGAAGGTGTTGCGCGTATCTTTAACAGTGCGGTTGTTCCTTACGAGGATAAGTTTATCGGTGTTTTCCGCGGAGAACAGGCTAACGGTGTTTCATTCATCTATCTTGGAAGAAGTGATGACGGAATCCACTGGAACTTTGAAAAAGACAAGGTTCAGTTTGTTGACGAAGACGGCAATCCGTTCATGCCAAATTACGCATACGATCCCCGCCTTGTAAAGGTCGAGGATACCTATTACATCATCTGGTGTACGGACTTTTACGGCGCTGCCATCGGCATGGCAAAGACAACGGATTTCAAGACTTTTACACGGATCGAAAATCCTTTCCTTCCCTTTAACCGTAATGCGGTGCTGTTCCCGAGAAAGATAAACGGTAACTTTATGATGCTAAGCCGGCCTTCAGACTCAGGTCACACACCATTCGGTGATATTTTTATCAGCGAATCGCCCGATATGCTCTACTGGGGCAAACACAGACATGTGATGGGCAGAAGCTCCGAATGGTGGGAGAGCCTTAAGATAGGCGGCGGCGCAGCCCCCATTGAAACAAGCGAAGGGTGGCTTTTATTCTACCACGGCGTTGCAGGTACCTGCAGCGGATATGTATACTCTATAGGCGGAGCGATCCTCGACAAGGACAATCCTTCAAAGGTGCTTTACCGCTGTGAAAACTGGCTGCTCACTCCCGAAGAGTGGTACGAGGAAAGAGGCTTTGTGCCGAACGTTACTTTCCCTTGCGCAACCATTCACGATCCCGAATCCGGTAAGATCGCAATCTATTATGGTGCCGCAGACAGCTATGTTGGTCTTGCATTCTGCTATTTTGATGAGATCGTTGATTACATCAAAAAGCACAGCGTTACACGCTGGGATGACACAGACCTTGGAAGAAGATAATAGAATCTGCATGATAGGATATTTGGGTTGACAAAATGGCAAAGAAGACAAAGGCAGTAAAATTAGCTGATATTGCGGAAGCGCTTGAGGTAAGCATTGTTACCGTTTCAAAAGCTCTTTCGGATCAGAGCGGTGTTTCCGAGGAGATGCGCGGAAAGATAAAATCTCTCGCGCGCGAGATGGGCTATAAGCCTTTGTCTTCCGTAAAGAAAGCAAAAAACAAGAGCTACAGTATCGGAGTGCTGATCTCTAACCGCTATATAGGTGCGACGGAATCGCTGTACTGGAAAATGTACCAGGAGATAATAAGCTGCACTATGACCAAGGGATGCTTTACCGTTCTTGAAGTCATTGATCCGGTAATGGAGAAGAACGGAACGATTCCGCGAATTGTCGCAGAAAACAAAGCTGATGGTTTGATCATCATAGGACGTCCGGGCAATTCCTATGCGGGAGAGATTTGTAAGAAGATCAAGACTCCTGTTGTTTTTCTGGACTTTTACGAATCCGATGTTACAGCCGATTCTGTTATTTCCGATGGCTTCTACGGCACGTATCTTATGACGGATTATCTGTTTGAGCATGGGCACAGGAATATCTGTTATGTCGGAACTTTGTTTGCGACCGAATCTATTACAGACAGATATATGGGCTTTTGCAAGTCGCTTCTCGAACATGGGATAACACCTTCGTCAAATAATATAATAGATGACAGAGATGCGGTCACCGGCGTTTCAAAGGAGCCGGATGAGCTGGTATTCCCAAGGGAAATGCCTACAGCCTTTGTATGCAACTGTGACAGGACAGCAGCGCTTGTTGCCCGTTCCGTAAAGGAAAAGGGCTTACGCATTCCGGAGGATGTTTCTGTAGTAGGATATGACAACTACCTGCCTCCCGATTTCAGGGATGTTGAGCTTACAACGTATGAAGTTGACCTGCATGAGATGGCACGCATAGCGGTTAATAACATTACAAGAAAGATCTCCGGTGAGAACTACCAGAAGGGCATAAGGATCGTCGAGGGACATCTTGTTGAACGCGACAGTGTAAAAAAACTGGAAGCGTAAAAAATCCATATTAATATGCCTCGCAAGTCATAATTACTGATTTGCGAGGCTTTTTCTTTTGTCTCGCTATATTGATGGTACTATGATTCATGATAAATTCCTAATTTCCGGAGATGAACTTAGCGATCATTACTATGCAATTGTTGAGCCAGATATAAACACACTGAAAAAATATGTTATGGTAATAAACTAGAACCATTATCGAAATGGATGTGATATTGGAATATACGATACAATAACAAAACAAATAATATGTGGAGTAGACACAGATGGCAATCTCTCAGAACCTATACTATCACGGTTTCCGGAAGTGACAACTTAGGCAGTACCATATCGACCACTTTTAACTTCACGGTAAGATAAAAGAATGAATAAAAAAGAGATTTACTTAAAGACTTTTTCGATTGAAATATTGAGGAAAAATCTCGCATTTGTCTTATTGACGATGCGAGATTTTTCACAATTTTGCTGACTTATTGTTGACTTATTGAGCAGATACTGATTGAAAAATTGTCGGGAATATGATATGTTAAATATGGGAAGGTAAAAATTAACAGCCCTAGAATTTTATTGGAGGTGTGATTAGTGAAAACCAAAACTGTGATCTTAAGTACTCTATTAATTCTTGTTTTGATTAGCGGAATAGGGTCTCTTGCAGCTTTTGCAGGCAACAAAGAAGATAACAGCAGATTGATTCCTGCCATTTCTTTTAGTGTTGATAACAATGAGATTGGTTTTAGGCAGGATCGTGATCTACACCGTGGAGCACAATCATTTGATGTTGTAGATGGGGTTGTCTATATTCTTGATACACAAGGGAAAAAAGTAATTGTTACGGATGAAAACGGTACCAAGTATTATTCTCTTTTCAATGTCAGATATCCCAAAGACATTCTTGTAAAGGATGAAAATGTGTATATTCTTGATGCATGGGTAACCGAAGGAAGCATCATAAGATACGACCTTGCTTTCAACGAAATTGAACGTTGCGACTTCAAGGTAAATACTGACATGTATTCTCATCTTGAAATGTTTGACGGAAAGGTCGCTCTGACATCAAATTACACAGGAATTCAATTTATTCTGGAAAACAACAGTCTGATTGCTTCTAAAGACGGCGGAGACGTTGTGGCAGCAGAAGACGGGTTTGTGAATGTTTATCATAATGGTAAGAACTACAGGGTTTCAAGAGCTTCAAATGATTTTATTAATTTCCTGGCAGAATCAAATAATGAGCTTGTATACTCAAGGACAAAAGTTGTAAATAATTGCTCTATACTTACCGGTGAAATTACAATTGAAAAATGTAATACGGAGGGCAGATTTGTTGCTGGTATTGCTCTGACCAAGAATGAGGATCATGCATGGCCCAATAAGTATGTTGATGTAGATGGCGACAAGATCTATTATATGGAGTGCACCAAGGAAAAAACCACAATTTATGAAATATACTTTGGATCAACCTTTGTTTCAAACTTCAAGGAAATAGAAAAGAAAGCGCTTGAAGAAGATGCATTGTTTATGCAACAAAGGGATGCTTTGCAGCAACAATGAACGCGGGACAAATTGCAGGAAATGTTACAAGTGCTAATGGCTATAAAGTTTATGTAACGTCTGGTTTAGACTGTTCAGGTTATGTTGGAACGGCACTTAGGAGTCCATGGTTATGAAAAAAGTTTATTGTTTATTTATCGGAATACTTTGCATAGCGGCTTTGTGCAGTTGTATGTATGGAAAAGGAAATATTAAGACAGGTCCGTTTACGGGAGTGTATTCGGGTATTGATGTACGCAAAACGGCAGAAACAGCCCAGAATTGTCTTAAATCAGAAATTGTCTTGTCGAACGGCAGGAAGATCCTTCTTGAAAAAAAACTGGACGGACTGTATTACAGTGGAAAAAAAGTATTTGAGTTCAGGTCATACATGGATCCGAAAGGAATAGGTTTTAACCTGTTTGACTTTGAAAGCAAAGATGATTACGTGAATGCAGTGGTGGTATTCAAGGCGGAGAACGGAAGCTGCAATGTATTTGTTGTGGATTTTCCGGTGGATTTCGACAAAAGCAAAGTCGGAGAAACAGTATTGCTTCCCTTAAGCTCCTATGACGGAGAAATGGAACTGAATTATACCGGAAATTCTGAAATGTATTTCAATGTGATAAAGCTGTCACTGCCGATGACATCCCGGTATGCCCAGGGCGCGTATTACGAAAGAGTAAAGAATACCGAAGCAAACAGGGAATACTATACATTTGCCGTAAAACCGGGTCAGTTCTTTGAGTACCAGAGCAATTGGTATACAGTATCAAGGGAGTTCTTTGGTTATTCAGAGCAAAACGTGGATTCCGAAAAGATTCGGATAACCTCAGGAAAAGCACGGATCACAGGAACAGACGGCAGAGAGTGGTACCTCATGGAAAACGATAAGAATCAGAAGTTCTGGATGCATTACAAAGAAGCTCTGACGGATGCAACGACCATGATTTATAACGATGAGTTTACTGATGAGATATTCAGTTTATATAAATGACTACAAAAGAAGGCGGTATGGTCAATCTTTAGACCATACCGCTTATTGATTGTGGTGCGCCTAGCGGCGCACGTTTCTAAACTCATATAAGGTCATGCATGAGGGTTTTCTGCATTATTCCAAGTTCGAAAGCACCGCATTCCTGATCCTTTGCATATATGTCAGTGCTCCCGCATCCTGTATCTGGGCACCGAGCAGGAGAGTGGTGTTGATCGACGGGAAGTTTGCAAAATAAGTTCCAAGCCATCCGTCCCAGCCATACTCACCTTTTAACTGAAGCTGCTGTCCCATAGCGGAGCCTGTGCCGATCCGCATAAACCCGTTATAATCGTAACCACCCATGGAATCCCATGTATGCCACATGCTTTCCTGCTGCCACGACATTAATCCGCCGGAAGTAAAGAACTCGCACATACGGGGACTTAAGAGCCGTTTGCCCTTATAGGTTCCGCGGTTTAGGAGCATATCAGCAAAATGCGAATAATCCTCGATTGTCGATAAAAGACCTGCTCCGCCTGAGATAAAGGACGGTTCTTCGGTTCCTTTGCGAAGGATCCCAAGATGGTCAAAGTCAAGTTCCTTCCACTCTCGCTCACCTGTAAAAAGGGCTCTCCTCGGTACAAAAGGATTAAAGAGCCAATCGCCAAAACGGTATGAAGGAGCAAGACGGTCAAGCTTTTCTTTGGGACAGTAAAAGGCTGTGTCATGCATCTCGAGCGGCTCGAAGACTTCCTTTAACAGGAATTCTGAAAAAGGAACGCCGGTTGCTATCTCAATTATTGCTCCCATTATATCTGCACTTGTTCCGTAAAGCCAGGCAGAACCGGGCTCAAAAGCAAGTATCCCTGTTTTTGCTGTTCTTTCAGCAAACTCAAGTGTTGTGACAGCGGGGCCGCCTTTAAGGCCTTCGTCTACCTGCCTGTAAAGCGCTGCGCTCGCGACTCCCGGAGGATACGAAGGATCGTCGGCAGGGTAAGAAAGGCCTGAAGTCATGCAATACAGGTCTTTTATATAAACGGGCCTTGAGCGTTTTGTTATATTTCCGGTTTCTTTGTTCCAGACGCGGATATCGCCAAAAGCGGGAATGTATTTATCAACCGCGTCACCAAGCGAGATAATGCCGCGTTCGAGCAGAAGAGCAGCCGCAAACCCCGTTATTGGCTTTGTCATTGAATACATATGGAGAATGCTGTCTCTTTCGAGAGGCAGCTTTTTATTTACATCCCTGTAGCCGGCACTATGACAGAAAAGATCCTTGCCGTCTTTTCTGACAAGAATGAATATCCCCGGCAGTTCCATGTTTTCAACAAGGCTTTCTGTCAGGTTTTTAAGCATATCGGTGCTGCTTTGAAGCATGACATTATCCTCCGATCGTATAAGTCATAACACAAGACAGCCTTACAGGCTGTTTCAGCCTTACAGGCTGCTTTATTTATTTCCGGAAGAGACCTGCAGTCTCTTTATTCTTTATCTTCGAGAACTATCTTGTACCCGTCAGCTCCGTACTGCAGACATCTGTTGACGCGTGAGATGGTCGCGGTGGAAGCACCGGTCATGTCGGCAACTTCCGAGAAACGCTCGCCTTTTGCAAGGAGCTTTGCAACCTCAAAACGCTGGGAGAAAGAATGGATCTCATTGATCGTGCAGAGGTCGTCAAAAAAACGATAGCAATCCTCGAGAGTCTTTAACTTAAGTATGCTCTTATAAAGGTCGTCGGTTGCAGGTGATTTGGTCTTGCTCTTATACATCTTGTCCCTCCCGTAAAACGTTCTCAATATGATATCCGGTCAGCATGATTTCATGTTAATTTGATCATCTTGTACCATGCTAACACTTTAACGTAGAAAAGTCAACTGCTTTTATCATTGTATTTGACACTGTTTTCGCTATTTGATATAATAAAAAAGTAATTGTATATCTAAATCTGATCATGCGGAGGCTGCTTATGAAGAAGTGTTTTGCTGTACTTATGATAATGATTATTTCGATCATGCTTGTTGCCTGCGGTAATAAAGAAAAAAACGAAGATGAAGATGATTCAAAAAAAGCGCTTGATCTTTCAAAGTATAGCGTTGGCGACATCTACACCTTCGGTACTTATGAACAGGATGACGACAAAGAAAACGGTCATGAAAAGATAGAATGGATAATTCTTGACAAAAGAGACGGAAAGGCTCTGCTCATCAGCAAATGCGGTCTTGACTGCCAAAAATACAATAACGAATTTAAGGATGTTACATGGGAACAATGCGACCTTCGCAAATGGCTGAATGATACATTCCTGAATGAAGCCTTTGCAAAGAGTGAAAAGAAATGTATTGCAACCACCGATACAAGCAACGAATCAAATCCCGAGCATGATATCAATGGCGGTAACGATACCAAAGATAAAGTTTTTATATTAAGCATCAGTGAAGCTAACAGATATTTCAAGGATGATGAAGCGCGTCTTTGCCCCGTGACCGAATATGCAAAGAGACGCGGCACTTATACAGAAAATGGCGTCTATTGCGCATGGTGGCTCAGAACACCCGGTGATGGTAAAAATAAGGCTGCATGCGTCGGATACGAAGGCGCTGTTAAAAATTACGGCCGCGGAGTTGACCATTCCTATCATGCAGTTCGCCCCGCAATATGGGTATACATAAAGCCTGAATAAGCCCGGGGGGCTTATTTACTGAATTTGCTTACAGCAGACTCAATGTCTGTTTCGAAAAAATATTAGTGAATAATCTTTTGAAAAGTATTAAAATATACAGGATGAATGTATAAGAAAAAGAGGAATACTCATGTTTCACGGCAGAGAGATCAAAAGAGTGGTTGTTAAAGTCGGGACTTCGACACTCACACACCAGTCGGGACACCTAAATATGCAGCGTATCGACCATTTGTGCAGGGTCTTAAGTGACATAAAGAATTCGGGTATCGATGTGGTCCTTGTTACAAGCGGTGCAATAACCGCAGGCGTTAACAAGCTTAAGCTCAAAAAACGTCCCGAGGACATAAAGGGCAAGCAGGCAGCTGCGTCTGTAGGCCAGTCGGAACTCATGTTCCTTTATGACAAGTTCTTTTCACAGTACGGATATACCGTGGCCCAGCTGCTTCTTACAAAGTCCGTGACGGAAGACCCGCAGTTAAGGGAAAATGTCACGAATACACTTGAAACACTGCTGAATCTCGGAGCAATCCCCGTTATTAACGAAAATGACGCGGTTGCCGTAGAAGAGATAGTTTACGGCGATAACGATATGCTTTCTGCCGTAACGGCTAACCTTATCAATGCGGATCTTCTTATAATCCTGTCTGACATTGACGGGCTTTACGAGGAAAATCCGAGCGAAAATCCGGACGCACGTCTTATCGCTGTTGTTGATGAGATCACGCCCGACATAGAAGCTGTCGCGGGAGGTTCCGTATCGGGAGTCGGAACAGGCGGTATGGTAACAAAGATAAATGCGGCGAAGTTTGCGGTGCCTCACGGAACGGATGTTGTGATCGCAAACGGCGACAGGCCCGAGCATCTGTACGAGATAATAGAAGGCAAGCCTGTCGGAACGCTGTTCAAAGGGGTAAGGTAACACTGAAAAAGAGTAAGGTATCATACAAATACTAACCGAGCAAGGGGGATTACAATGGTAAACTACGACATTCAGCATCTTCTTCACGAAGCAAAAGAGCGAAAAGCATCCGACCTTCATATCACCGTCGGCGTTCCGCCCAAGATCCGTGTCAACGGTATCCTTGTGGATATGAATTATCCGAGGATCATGCCTGATGACGCAAAACAGATCATCGAACCCATCATAGTCGAACCCTTTAAGACTACCTTTAACCAGCTTGGTGAAGTGGACTTTGCGTATGCCATCCCCGGAGAAGGCCGCTACCGTGTAAACGTGTTCAGGCAGCGTGGTTCCTATGCTCTTGTAATCCGTCTTGTTAATACCGTGATCCCGAAGCCGCAGGATATCGGCCTTCCGGAATCGATAGTAGAGCTTACGAAAAAGAAGAGAGGCCTTGTTCTTGTAACAGGTCCCACCGGTTCCGGTAAATCGACAACGCTCGCTTCCCTGCTTAACGAGATAAATGAGGCATCCTACTGCCATATCATCACGCTCGAAGATCCTATCGAGTACCTGCACAACCACAAAAAAGCAGTTGTGAACCAGCGAGAGATAGGTCTTGATACAGGCTCTTACGCGCAGGCGCTCCGTGCGGCACTCCGTGAAGATCCGGATGTTATCCTTGTCGGCGAGATGCGTGATCTTGACACGATCTCGATCGCGATAACCGCAGCTGAAACAGGACACCTTGTATTCTCAACCCTGCATACCATCGGAGCTTCGAATACGATCGACCGTGTTATCGACGTTTTCCCGCCTCACCAGCAGCAGCAGATACGTATCCAGCTTGCATCCGTGCTCGAATCCGTCATCTCACAGCAGCTCCTTCCCACTCAGGATACTAACGGCCGTGTTGCGGCATTCGAGATAATGCATGCGACATCGGCGGTAAAGAACCTCATCCGTGAGGCAAAGACGCATCAGATAGATTCGGTCCTCCAGACCAGCAAGAAGCTTGGCATGCAGACAATGGACGACGCTATCTACGATCTTTACTTAAAACGCCGTATAAGTGCCGAAACAGCCCTGAACTTTGCACAGGATCCTTACATCCTCGAAAAGAAGCTGTTCTGATCGCAAAAACTGAAGCATTGTGTTTATAGAAGATCAGCCTTCAAGGCAAAATAAAAGCTCCCCCGGCAACCCCGGGGGAGTATAATGCGGATAGTGGGACTTGAACCCACACGGGTCGCCCCGGCAGATTTTGAGTCTGCTGCGTCTGCCATTCCGCCATATCCGCGAACATGGGTATAATAACATAAAAAAAAACCTAATGCAACAAGATTTTTAGAGGCCAAATGAATTGCAACGAGTGCCAAAACATAATAGAAGATTTCATCCACGACAGGCTTGACCTTGCAACCGCCAATGCCTTTTCTGAGCATATAAGGCTCTGCGACAACTGTTATAACGAGCTTGAGATCAATTACTGCATGCAGACTGCGATAGCAGAGCTTAAAAGTGATTCCGTCTCGAGTGACGGCGATTTTAAAGGCATGCTTTTGAGAAAGCTTTCGGATTCGGTAGAAAAATACAAGGTTTTTCAGCGTAACTTAAAGATAAAGCTTACGCTTATCGTGGTATATCTGATCACGGCAGGCATATTCCTGGTGTAACCCGGGATGTGCCGCTTTTGTTTTACAAAATATGTTTTCAAAGGATCGTTATGGATAGATATTTTTTGATCATAGATGGGTCATCCCTTCTTTTTACGCAATATTACGGTAATCTCCCTAAGGAGATCATGTTCGAGAAGGATGAAGAGAAGAAAAAGAAGCTTTACCACAAGATCATGATGACCTCAAAGGGAGTCTATACAAATGCCGTTTACGGTTTTCTGCGCTATCTTTTTAAGGTATTGAAGAGCGTACCCCCGACACATCTGGTTGTAAACTGGGATGTTTCAAGGGAAACGTTCCGTACCGAGCTTTATCCCGATTACAAGGCAAACCGCGGCGAGATGCCGGAGCCGCTTGGTGCTCAGTTTGACCTTTGTCAGGATATTCTTGCGAAAATGGGGATTCCGCAGCTTTGGTCCGAAGTTTACGAAGCCGATGATTTCAGCGGCACCGTTGCAAGGCGCTTTGAAAACGAGATCCCCGTACGCATAATCTCTAAAGACAAGGATTACCTTCAGCTTGTTACGGAAAATACTAACCTCTGGATAATGCTTTCTTCTTCCGGAAAGGCAGAAGAACTCTACAAAAAATACAAGCTTGATCCGGCTGTCGCGGTTGCGGCCGACAGGTGTTTTCCGTTAACTCCCGAGCTTGTTGAAAAGGAATACGGTGTAGAGCCCAAGTCTGTGCCTTCGTTAAAGGGGCTTATGGGCGATCCCTCGGACAACATAAAAGGAGTACCCGGGATCGGTGAAAAGGCTGCTACAGCCCTTATATCGAGATACAAGACCGTGGACGCGCTGTTTAAGTTTATCGGAAATCCCGATGATGCCCGCAAGAACGAGATAAATGCTCTCTGGAAGAGCGAGCTTGGCCTTACACGTTCACCGCTGCCTTATCTTCTTAAGGAAACCGACGGCATAACAGGCGAGCAGGCTGCAAGGATGTGCGAAAAGATCGCAACCATAAAGTGCGATGTTCCCCTTGAAAAGAACAGTCTTTCCGATTACGAACTGAAGATAAACGAAGAAGAGGCAAGAAAAGCTCTTATCGAGCTTGAGATGAAGTCTCTTCTTGAAGACATACCTAAGACCGGAACGGTAAAACAGACCGTTAATATCCGTACAATAAACGACTTTAACGAAGCAGGCGATTACCTTGACCGGTTAAAAGACTGTAAGATCGCGGGTTTTTCGGTCTGCATAGAAAACGGTACGGCATATTACTGCTTCTGCACGGATGAAAAAGAAGAAGTAAGGATAGAAGAGGCGGGGTTCATCTCGGCAGACTTTATTTTTGAAAAGCTTGAAAAGGCCTTGAAATGCGGTCTTAAACTGTCTGCTTTTAACATTAAGCAAAGCCCCGCTGCGGGTCTGCTTGATGTGAAGAACTCGTTCGATCCGGCTCTTGCCGCGTATCTTCTTGATCCGTTAAAAAACGATTATGTCCCGAAAGACGTTGTTTTCGAACACGCTCCGGAATATTCTGCCTTCCCCGAAAGCGCCGCTGCTTTCGTGTTGAAGGATATCCTTGAAAAAAAGCTTGAAGCAAAAGGACTATTAAAGCTTTATAACGAGATAGAAATGCCCCTGCTCTTTGTACTCAAAAAGATGGAAGACAGGGGAATAAAGGTCGATACATCGGCACTTGAACACTTAGGACAGGTATTCGGCGAAGAGATCGACAGGCTTACGGAAAAGATCTACTCAGAGACCGGCTGTGAGTTCAATATAAACAGTCCGAAACAGCTTGGCGAGATCCTTTTTGAAAAGCTTGGGCTTCCTCACGGGAAAAAGACAAAAAACGGGTATTCTACATCAGTGGAAGTGCTTGAATCCTTAAAAGAAGATTATCCGGTAGTTGCCCATATCCTTGAGTTCAGACAGCTTACAAAGCTTAAATCCACCTATGCGGATGCACTTATCAAGTATACCGGTACGGACGGAAGGATCCACTGCAAGTTTAACCAGACCGTTACGGCAACTGGGCGTTTGAGCTGTACCGATCCGAATCTGCAGAATATCCCCGTGCGCACGGCGCTTGGACGCGAGATCCGAAAAGTGTTCGTTGCAGAGGAAGGGCACATCTTTGTTGATGCAGACTATTCCCAGATCGAACTCAGGGTCCTTGCTGCGCTGTCCGGTGACGAGGAGCTTAAGAATGCGTATGAGACCGGTGTTGACGTACATACGCTTACCGCTTCAAAGGTTTTTGGAATCCCTGCCGACAAGGTTGACGCCGATGCAAGAAGACGCGCAAAGACCGTAAATTTCGGCATAGTTTACGGCATAAGCTCCTTCGGTCTCGGGGCAGACCTGGGGCTTTCAAGAAAAGAAGCCGAAAAGTTCATAAATCAGTATTTTGAGTCGTATCCTTCGATAAAGCAGTATCTTGATTCGTTAATAAAAGAAGGCTATAAGAACGGATGTGTGAAAACGGCTTTCGGGCGTATACGTCCTATCCCCGAGCTTTCAAGCGGGAATTTCATGCAAAGACAGTTTGGCGAGCGTGTTGCGATGAATTCGCCTATTCAGGGCACAGCGGCAGATATAATAAAGATCGCAATGATCCGTGTGGAAAAAAGGCTTGAACAGGAAACAAAGGATTCTAAGCTTTTGCTCCAGATACATGACGAACTTCTGATAGAAACCACGGAAGCCGAGAAAGACACGGTAAAACGCATACTTTCAGAGGAAATGCCCGGTGCTTACGACAACGGGATAAGGCTTGAGATCGAGATAAACGAAGGAAAGAACTGGTATGAAGCAAAATAAAGCCGTTGTTATCGGCATAACGGGGCCCGCAGGCTCCGGAAAAAGCTATATCTGCAGGCTTATCGGAGAGGTTGCCGACACGCTTGTCATCGACACCGATTCTGTTGCCAAGGAACAGATGAAGAAGGGCGGGATATCCTACAAAAAAGTAGTTGATGCTTTCGGAAAGGACATACTCTTAAAGTCCGGCGAGATAGACAGGGCAAAGCTTTCCGCAATTGTCTTTAATGATGCGGAAAAGCTAAAGCTCCTGAATTCCTTAACTCACCCCGAAGTGATAAAAGAGTCCCAAAGGCTTATACGAGAAAACAGAGGCAGGAAAGAAGTCATAGTGCTCGAGTCTGCCATACTTGTCGCGGCAAATTGCCATAAAATGTGCGATCATGTCTGGTATGTTTATACCCCGCAAAAGATGCGCGCAGACAGGCTTAAAACGACCCGTGGTTACAGCGATGAAAAGATAAAAAGCGTCATGCGTTCACAGAACACCGACAGGTATTTCAGGGCCACAAGCGATGCCGTTATTGTCAATAAAGACGGGGACAGACCCGAAGCAGTAAAGAAGATCATACTTAATAAACTTAAAAAGATGGCAAAAAACAAATGAATGTGTTATAATTAAATGAATGTTGTGCTATTTGGGTCCAAAATGGCTCAAAGGCTCCAAAAAGAGAGGGGTATTACAGTGACTAAATTACCGCAGCAGCTTGTTTTCGGGCTTGATATCGGCACGCGAAGCATAGTCGGAACAGTCGGTTACAAGACAGGAGAGAGAAAATTCACGATAGTGGCGCAGAGTATCCGCTTTCATGAGACCCGTGCCATGCTCGACGGACAGATACATGATATCGAAAAAGTCGCAGAGACTATCGGTATCGTTAAGCGTGAGCTTGAAGAAAAGATAGACAGAAAGCTTACCGAAGTGTGTATCGCAGCCGCAGGCCGTGTGTTAAAGACTGTTGAAACATCCTGCGACCTTGAATTTGACGAGGATACCATAATCGAGCCGGAGCATATAAGGACTCTTGTTGCGGGCGGTATCGAAAAGGCATACGCCCAGATAAAGGCGGAAAACTCCGACGAGATATTCAGCTGTGTCGGACACACCGTCATAAGATATTACCTCAACGGATTCCTGATGACGAACCTTGAATCCCACAGGGGTAAGAAGATCGCGGCGGATATCATTGCGACCTTCCTTCCGCAGGAGGTTGTTGAGAGCCTTTATGCAGCAGTTGAAAAGGCGGGCCTTGATGTAGCGGACATGACACTCGAGCCTATCGCAGCCATCAACGTTGCTATCCCCGGAAACTACAGGCTTTTGAACATTGCGCTTGTTGATGTCGGTGCAGGCACATCCGATATCTGTGTCACGAAGGACGGAAGCATCGTTGCCTACGGCATGATCCCCAAAGCAGGCGATGCCATCACAGAAAGCATAATGCAGGCATACCTTGTCGATTTTGACACAGCCGAAAAGATAAAGCTCAATACGGGCAAAAAGAAGGATATACAGTACAAAGACATAATGGGAACAAAGCTTAAGGTTTCCGCGGAAGATGTTAAAGCCCAGGCCGATCCTGTTGTGGATGACATTACAAGACAGGTTGCCGACAAGATTCTCGAGCTTAACGGCGGAAAGCCCGTCAGCGCAGTATTTGTTGTCGGAGGCGGCGGCAAGTTCCCGACCTTTATCCCGCAGCTTGCAGACAGACTCGGCATTCCAAAGGAGCGTGTTGCTTTACGCGGTGCGGAAGTGCTTGATTTTGTCAAGTTCCCCGAAGACGGCTTCTCAAAGGATTCAACTCTTGTAACGCCTATCGGTATATGCCTCAACTACTACGAAGCAAAGAACAATATCATATTTGTCACAGTAAACAAAGAGCGCATAAAGCTTTATGACAACGGAAAGACCGCTGTCATGGATGCCGCCGCAAAGCTCGGTTTCCCCAACGAAAGGCTTTTCCCCCGTACCGGGAAATCGCTTAATTTCACCTTCAACGGTGAACGCAGGATGCTGCGCGGCGAGATGGGAGAGGCAGCCGTTATAAAGGTCAACGGAAAACCTGCTTCGATAAGCACTCTTATCACAAATTATGATGAGATCACCATAAAGGATTCCACTGCCGGAAAGCCCGCAAAGCTGCTGCTTTCCGAGCTTAAGGAAGCCAAGACGGACAGCATCGTCTTTACGATAAACGGGAAAAACGTGAGGATGCCGCGTCTGTTCCTTGCAAACGGCAAACAGGTAGGAAAAGATTACAGGATCTCTGAAGGCGATTCCATCGTAAAAAAAGACTTCTATCTGGTATCGGAGCTCCTTGAAGCCCTCGATATGCAAAAACCTTCGCTCGTGGAGGTAAACCATGTCCCTGCGGACAATTACGTCAGGATATTTGAGAATTTTACCGTTGACATAAAGGTTTGATGACTTATGGGTGAAAGAAACTTAAAATTCGGTCAGATGCACGCGATCATAGAGATCATCGCACTGATAACCGCCATCGAGTATTTTGTAAGGGATGGCGGTGCCTCTGTGCTTTTCGGCATGATCGTTTTTGCTTCATGTGCAATAGTCGATATAATCCTTGCCAGAGTGCTCGGGAAAGACCAGACAGTTAAGAACAGGATACTTATAGGGATAAGGATCGCAGAATTCCTGCTTTTGTCCGCGTTCATCGTTTACAACGATTCGGGTATACGCGAGACGGAAGTTATTTCCTTTATCCTTTTGTTTGTCAGGATGATCGAGATGATATTCCTTTTCGATTATTCCGACAAATACACGCGCGTTATCGTTATCGGCACCATGATCTTCCCGATCACCGCATTTGTGCTCGTCAAGCTGCTTCTGATCTCAAGCTCGGCCGATTACGGCAATAACGCGATCCTTGCACTTGGGTCAATTGCCGAGATTGCGGCAGTTGTCGCCGCGGTCTTTCTTCTGTGCAATATCTTTGTTTCGTGGCTTCTTGCCTCCGAACACAAGATCTTCGAGCAGCGAAGGATGACCGAAAAGACAGAGGAAATGAACGAGACCTTAAAGCTGCATCAGGAGAAGATCAAGAAGGCAAATGAGGAACTTGGTATCCAGCGTATAAAGATGGAGACCGCCAACAGGCAGATCCAGCATGTAAACGCGGAGATCAACACCCAGAACGAACTCCTTAAAAATGTGGCCGCATGTCTTGATATCCAGTCGCTTTCCGACAAGATACCCGAGGCGATGTGCGAATCGATGGACAACCTGCTTTTCTGCTGTGTGCTCCTTGCGCCCGTGACCAAAAAAGGCAGTGTTGTTTTCAACGCCAGGGCAAAGAATATTTCAGAAGGCTTTTTGCAGGCTTATTCGGCAGAGATCATTTCAAAAGGCCTTAACAATAAAGATTCGCGGACTCCTTCGGTTGATAAGGAGCTGAATATCGATTCCATGCGTTTCTGCACGGAAAGCGATATGCTCTGTTCAATTGCGAAGATACCTCTTTTCAAAGATGACAAGGAAGAGGGAATAATATATCTGGGAAGCAATATCCGCGATAATTTCGACGATTCCGAAAACCTGTTTTCAAACATCGCGGCACAGGTACTGCTCGGTATAAACAATATCACACTTTATACCGCCGTAGAGCAGATGGCAATAAACGACGGACTGACAGGGATATTTAACCGCAGGACGCTTAACGAGAAGATGTCCCAGATGGGGCATGATGCCGAAAACAACCATACACCTCTTTCGGCAGCGCTGTTCGACATTGACCATTTCAAAGGCTTTAACGATACCTACGGTCATGCCTGCGGTGATGTTGTCCTTCAGAAGCTTGCGTCGTTACTTGACGAAGCTGCCGACAAATACGGCGGTATTGCCGCAAGATACGGCGGTGAGGAATTTGTCCTTGTTTTTCCCGAATGTAACAGGGAGAAATGCCAAAATATCCTTGAAGAGACCAAGGGCAATATTGACAGGGCAACCGTTGAATATGACGGTAAAACCCTTTCTGTCAGCGTAAGTATCGGTTTTTCAACGTATCCTGAGATCAGGAAGTCTTCAAACGAGCTTCTCGGATGCGCGGATTCCGCCATGTATTATGCAAAAGAACACGGCAGGAACCAGATCAAATGTGACGGCCCGGATGTTGATGAATTTGAGGCCGGAAGAAAGAGACAACACAAATAATGAAACTGTTTTGCATTGCCAGCGGAAGCTCCGGAAACTGCCTGTACTTCGACACGGGCGAACACAGTTTCCTTGTGGATGCGGGCGTAAGTTCGAAGCGTATCTGCAACTCGTATAAAAACGCGGGTTTCAGGGATCCGGAAGCTGTATTTGTCACACACGAGCACAGCGATCATATCATGGGACTCGAGGTTTTCTTAAAAGCCCATCCCATACCGGTCTTTGGGACAAAAGGAACGCTTGCCGCTGTAATGGCTTCTTTTAAGGGAGACATTCCGGTAAAGCTTTTCATGCAGATAACGCCGGAAAAAGAATATGCTTTTAACGGAGTGAGGTTCATTCCGCATTCTGCCCCGCATGATGCGACAGATCCCGTCTTTTACACCTTTACCCACGAAGACAGAAAAACTGTTGTGATAACAGACGTCGGTGAATATACGGACGAATTTGTGAAGGCTGCAAAAGGCGCGGCGATGCTTTATCTCGAATCCAATCATGACCCGAACATGCTTATGGCCGGAAGTTATCCGTTTTCGTTAAAGCAGCGTGTATTAAGCTCTCACGGACATCTTTCAAATGACAGCGCTGCGGAATTTGCCGTTAAAGTCATGGAACCCGGATTAAAGCATATAATCCTCGGGCATTTGAGCAAAGAGAACAATTATCCCGAGCTTGCCTATGAGACTATGCGTTCGGCTGTTGCAGCAGCATGGAAGTACGGACCGGAAATGCCGGAAATAACCGTAGCCAACAGGGACATACCTACAGGTCCTTTTGAATACTGATAAAACAGGAGCATTTAAGATGAACAAGACTGTAATAACTGTTGTCGGAAAGGATACAGTGGGCATCATCGCCAAGGTGTGTACCTATCTGTCCGAAAACAAGATCAACATCCTTGATATCTCGCAGACCATTGTACAGGGCTATTTTACGATGATGATGATAGCCGATTATTCTGCAGCAGACAAGGATTTTGTCACTCTTGCCGAAGAACTCAAGGCTACCGGAAACGATATCGGTGTGGAGATCAGGATGCAGAAATCCGAGATCTTTGACAATATGCACAGGATTTAGGAGCACATATCATGATCAATATATCCGAGGTCATCGAGACAAACGAGATGATCAGCAAAGAAAACCTGGATGTGCGTACGATCACGCTTGGTATCAGCCTTCTTGACTGCGTAAGCGACGATCTTTCAAGGCTTAACGAAAATATTTACAACAAGATAACAACTCTTGCAAAGGATCTTGTTGCGACGGGAGATTACATCGGTAAATCCTACGGTGTGCCCATAGTCAACAAACGCATATCCGTAACCCCTGTTTCAATTATAGGAGCCTCTGCCTGCAGAAAGCCCGGGGATTTTGTTACGATCGCACAAACACTTGACAGAGCCGCCAAAGAAGTAGGCGTCAACTTTATCGGCGGTTATTCGGCCCTTGTTTCAAAAGCGATGACAACGGCCGAAAGCCTGCTTATAGATTCGATCCCCGAAGCCCTTGCAAGCACCGAAAAGGTCTGCAGTTCCGTCAATCTCGGCTCGACTAAGACCGGGATCAACATGGATGCCGTGGTCCGCATGGGTAAAGTGATAAAACAGACGGCTGTGCTTACAAAAGACCGTGATTCAATCGGCTGCGCAAAGCTTGTTGTTTTCTGTAACGCGCCTGACGACAATCCGTTCATGGCGGGAGCTTTTCACGGAGTTACAGAGGGAGACTGTGTCATAAATGTCGGCGTAAGCGGTCCCGGAGTTGTGCTCCATGCTCTTGAATCTGTTAAAGGCGCGGATTTCGGAACACTCTGCGAGACAATAAAGAAAACCGCTTTCAAGATAACAAGAGTAGGCCAGTTGGTTGCACTTGAAGCATCAAGCAGGCTCGGGATCCCGTTTGGGATTGTGGACCTGTCTCTTGCGCCTACGCCTGCCGTTGGCGACAGCATTGCAGACATATTAAAGAGCATAGGCCTTGAACAGCCCGGCGCACCGGGTACGACAGCAGCCCTTGCGCTCCTTAACGACCAGGTCAAAAAAGGCGGCGTTATGGCTTCGTCTTATGTAGGCGGCCTCAGCGGCGCGTTTATCCCGGTAAGTGAAGACCAGGGGATGATAGATGCGGCAAATGCCGGTGCTCTATCCATTGAAAAGCTTGAAGCCATGACCTGTGTATGCTCTGTGGGGCTTGACATGATCGCTGTTCCCGGCGACACGCCGGATTCATCAATATCCGGCATAATAGCCGACGAAATGGCTATCGGAATGGTAAATGCAAAGACTACGGCAGTAAGGCTTATCCCCGTTATCGGAAAGACTGTAGGCGATACCGCGGAGTTCGGAGGCCTTCTCGGCTACGCTCCGATAATGCCCGTAAACAGGTTCTCCTGCGAGGATATGATGAAGAGGGGCGGGCGTATCCCCGCACCGATCCACAGCTTTAAGAACTGATAAGGCTTTCGACCGGAAACTTCTGTGTTTGCAGGTGTTTTAATATGGTCAGGCCTTTTGAAAAGGTTGAAAGATGATAGAAGATTACAAGAACATAATAAAGAATTTTACAGCGCTTTCAAAGGTTCCGAGAGGCTCGGGACATAATGAAAAGATAAGTGCCTTTCTTTGCGGTTTTGCAAAGGACCTTGGCCTTTCTTGCACCTGCGACAAAGAGCTCAATGTCATCATAAAGAAACCCGCTCAGAACGGCGGCGCCGGAAAGCCCGTTGTACTGCAGGGGCACATGGATATGGTATGCGTTGAAGAACCGGGTACAGGTCATGATTTTATAAATACCGGTCTTGACCTGATCTTTGAAGACGAATGGGTACGCGCAAACGGTACGACTCTCGGTGGCGATGACGGCATAGCTCTTGCCTACATGATGTCTCTTCTTGAGGATAAAGAGATAAAGCATCCCGACCTTATCTGCATAATAACAACAGACGAGGAAACAGGTATGTACGGCGCGAAAGCGCTTGATGCAGGTGTTTTTGAAGATGCGTCATACCTTATCAACATGGATTCCGAAAATGAAGACGAATGCCTTTCGGGATGTGCCGGGGGCTTAAGGATCGACGGGCGGATACCCGTTAATAGGGCAACAGCAAACGGAAGACAGCTTGATATAACCGTCAAAGGGCTGCGCGGAGGCCATTCGGGCGCGGAGATCCATAAAGGGATCACAAACGCAGTAAGGCTTCTTGCAAGGATACTTGAGGAACTTAAGAGCTTCGCCGGCTACACTGTTTTGTCTTTGTCCGGCGGTGAGAAAGACAACGCGATCCCTTCCTTTGCAAAGGCTTCGCTCATTCTTGACGATGGTTTTGACAGATCACAGATTGAAGGATATCTTAAAGATATCGAAGCTAAATACAGAAGACGCGAAAAGAGCATAAGCATAACAGCTGAATTCAAAGACGAAACATCCGCTCTGACATGTACAAAAGACTCCTTTGAAAATGTACTGTTCGCGCTCCTTGCGCTTCCTAACGGTGTACAGGCATTAAGTCCCGATATCGAAGGGCTTGTTGAAACCTCGCTTAATCTCGGTGTGTTTGCGCTGAACGAAGACGAAGCTAAATTTAATATAAGCCTCAGAAGTTCCGTGCTTGGAGAAAAAGAGTTCTTAAGCGGGAGAGTCCGCAGGATACTTGAAAAAGCAGGCGGTACGGGCACTGAAAACAGCGAATATCCCGCTTGGGAATACAAGCCCGTATCGAAGCTCAGGGATGCTTATGCAAAGGCTTTCGAAAAGACACACGGGATCCCGGTAAAGTTCAATGTTATCCATGCCGGTCTTGAATGCGGACTGTTTGCGAAGATGAAGCCGGAGCTTGATATGATCTCCATCGGGCCCGAAATGCATGATATACATTCGCCTAAAGAAAGACTTAACCTTTCCTCCTCGATAAGTCTCTACAAGACTGTTGAAGAGCTGCTTTCCACGATCGAATAAAAATGATGTTAAGGTTGTTACAGGTATGCTTGAAGAAGAAACAATAAAACAAAATAAAGACCGGGACGACTTTACCGATCTTGAAAGCGCCCTGACATCAAACCTGGATCATCTGTATGATTCCGGTTTTGTACAGGAAGAGACAAAGGAAGATGAGAAAGATCCGGTAAACGAAGATGACACCGGTGCCGAAGGTGAAGCGGATATTGAGAAAGAAGACGCAGCATCCGCAGTCTTTTCCAAAGAAGCCGCGGACACCCCCGGTGAGATGACAGATTCTGCAGAGATCTCGGAAGAAAACAAACCTTCCGTATCCGGTGCTTCCGAAGAGATCGGCAGTGTTTCCGAAGCAGACGAGGAGATATTCAAGGATATAGACCAGGCTCTTGCGACACAGATCCGTTCCGAGATTAAACGCGAAAGAAGGATCAAACGCCTTAAAAGGTCAAAATGGTGGCTTCTTTCCCTTATCCCCGTAATAGGCATTTTCGTGCTGTTTATCCGTCCCTTAAGGAAACATATGCCTGTTTGGTTTATGATCTTAAGGACTCTTGTGTTCATTGCATTTGCGCTTGAAGTGATAGGCACGGTCGCTTCCGACGGAAGGCTTCTGTATTACCAGGGGGCGGCTTTTATGCGCGACAGGATGGCAGAAGCCGAAGATACCGTATCTGCAAGGCCGGATGACGGATTCTTAAATCCTTTGTTCATAATCGGCGATGAGACCGGCAACAGAAAGGAGCTCTTTGTCGCAGTCCTTTCGTTCGATCAAACAAACGGCAGCCTTAAGATCATTACCGTTAACGAAAAGACCGCAGTTACCTTATATTCGGGTGAGATAGAAAACGCATCCGGTCAAAAAGTGCATTATGAACCGCTTGCGAAATACATCAAAGACGGAAAAAACGAAGATGCCGTAACAGCTGTCGGCAATCTCCTCGGGATCAGGGTTGACGGATATATTTATGCAGATATCGGATCCGTTTCGAATTATGTTGACAAACTGGGCACTAATGATATAAATTCTAATACGTTCGACAAACAGAAGTCCACAGGCCGCGAGATAATCGACATGCTGCTGAGAGAAGGCCGCTATGCAAAGCTGTTAAAGCTTCTCGGAGCATTAAAAGCCGCAGCACCCGGAATGAAGACGGATCTTAATAACAGCAGGTTCGCGGATATAATAAGCTTTTTTGCAAAAACAAAGGCTGTCCTCCCCGTTTATTACACCGTACCGGAAGACGGGAGCAGTCACAGCGAAGAGACTTCTGTTATATGGATAACAGATACAGAAAACCTGAAAAACAGCATTAAAAAATTCATTTACGGTGAAGACCCGGTAAAAAAATGAGTCACCGGGGTCGTTTCTCACTGACTCATTTTCATGTTAATCAAGGAGGCGTAAAATGTCAGCTGAATACAGTACAAAAAAGAGCGAGGTCCGTATCGCCAACGAGGTGATCGCAAATATCGCATGCATGGCGGCAACAGAAGTCAAAGGTGTTGCTTTCCTTTCCGACAATGTGATCACAAACGAGATCATCGGACGCTTCGGGATCAAAAAACTTGCAAAGGGCATAAAGATCGAGATCGACGACGGAAACGTGTTCTGCGAAATGTCAGTCTGCATCGAATACGGCTACAGCATCCCTGAGGTCTCGAGCCGCATCCAGGAACGTGTTTCCACTGCGATAACCGATATGACCGGGCTTAAAGTGGAAGAAGTAAATGTGCACATTGTAGGTATCAACATTGCAAAAGCCTGAATTTTACGGGGTGGCGTATGGATAAAGAAAAAAAGAAACTCAGGAAGATCAGGGAACAGGTCTTTGTAGCTCTTTACCAGTATGATTTTTATGACGGCGGCGAATATGACGAACAGGTCAGGCTTTATATGGACAATTCCGCCGCAGAGATGATAGGCGGTATTGACAAAGACGAGAACGAAAGCGGCTTTGACCCCGAAGAGATCAAGGCCTGTGCCAATAAGAAGCTCGGGCTTATCCGCGGGAAGATCGGAGAGATCGATAAGATCCTTGAAAAATCCATTTCCGGCTGGAAGCTTAACCGTATCGGCAAGGTTGATATCGCCATATTGAGGCTTGCCGTATATGAAATGAAGTATGATGAGCTGATCCCTGAAAAAGTGGCCATAAATGAGGCTGTAGAGCTTGCAAAGGCATTTGGCGGCGATGCGTCCTCAAGCTTTGTGAACGGCGTACTTGCGCGCCTTGTTACCAATGATGCAGAATGATATTTTCACCGTAACACAGATAAACAGATATATCTCCGCCATGTTCAATGACAACCGCACCTTATGCAGGGTTAAGCTTAAGGGCGAGATCTCGAACTGCAAATACCATTCGTCCGGACATATCTACTTTACGCTAAAGGACGATAATTCCCAGATCGCGGCTGTCATGTGGCGTTCCTCCGTACAGAATCTTAAGGTCAGGCTTGCGGACGGAATGCAGGTAGTGGCTTCGGGGCGCATAGCGCTTTACGAGAAAGGCGGAAGCTACCAGCTTTATGCGGATGACATAAGTCCCGACGGGGTAGGTGCGCTTTATGAGCTGTACGAAAAGCTGAAAGTGAAGCTTACCGCCGAGGGGCTTTTTGATTTGGCACATAAAAAGCCGATCCCTGAATTCGCAAAGACCGTCGGGATAGTTACTGCCTCAACGGGTGCTGCGGTACACGATATGATCAGTGTTTCGAAACGCAGGAACCCGTATATAAAACTGATCCTTTATCCGGCTAAGGTACAGGGAAAGGGCGCTGCCGAGTCTGTTATCCGCGGGATAAAAAAGCTTGAAAAACTAAAACCGGATGTTATAATAATCGGACGCGGCGGCGGCTCTTTTGAAGATCTTTTTGAATTCAATGACGAAGCCCTTGCCCGTACTATCTATGAATGCGAGATCCCGATAATCTCCGCGGTCGGACACGAGACGGATGTGACGATCTCCGATTTTGCCGCGGATCTTCGGGCTCCGACGCCTTCCGCTGCGGCAGAACTTGCGGTTTGTGAGATAGATTCGGTCCTCGGCGCTCTTGTGGATCTGCATGCAGACATACTTTCGGCAATGCAGGACAAGCTCGAAAAGGAGAGGGACAAGACCGAAAAACTCAGATTAAAGCTTAAGAGCGCTTCTCCGGCTGAGATGTTAAAGCGCAGAAAAGACGGCCTTTTGCACCTTGAAGAGCTGTTGAAGAGAAATATGAAAAACAGGGTCATGGCTGAAAAAGCCAGGTTTTTTGCCAATCTAAAGGCAATGGATGCCCTTTCCCCGTTAAAAAGACTCGAGGCAGGATATGCGTATGCAACCGATGAAAACGGTCACAATATCAGGTCGGTAACGCAGGTAAAACCCGATGACGCTATAAACATCAGGCTTACAGACGGCAGCCTTTTGGCACTTGTAAAAGATATAAATGGCAAAGACACCGAAGAATGAACGTAAACGACAAACGGTAAGCTCCAAGAGCCTTCCTTACCCTGAAAAGGAGAATGTAAATGGCTAAAAAAGAAGAAAACAAATTCATATTAAATGAAGCAATGAAGGAAGTTGAAGAACTCATAAAGCGTATGGAGGATCCCGAATGCTCTCTTGAAGAGTCCTTTGAACATTACCGTAAGGGACTCGGACTCTTAAAGAAATGCAGCGAATCCATTGACAGGGTGGAGAAAGAGATTGAAGTTTTAGAGGAGCAGTGAATATGACTTTTGAACAGGAATTAAATATAAAAAGGGCTGATATCGAGGACATAGTAAAGACATTCATTCCAAGAAAGCTTTCCGTTACCGACGAAGCGGTCGCATACAGTATAAAGGCAGGCGGCAAGAGACTTCGTCCGCTTTTCCTTATCTGCTTCTATGAAGCTTTTAAGAAGGGACGTTATGCAGATAAGTCTCCTGACTTCGTCGAGATAATGGACGGGCTTGCCGGCTGTTTTGCAGGTGCTCTTGAGCTTATACATACTTATTCACTTGTCCATGACGATCTTCCCGACATGGACAATGACATGCTGCGCCGCGGAAAACCTACCACACATGCGAAATTCGGCCCTGCCATGGGAATACTTGCAGGGGATGCGCTGTTAAACGAAGCATTCTCGATAATTGCCGATGTTATGCAGGTATCGGCGGCGTATAAGGATAAAGAACCCATCATGCGCGCGGTAAAATGCTTCAAGATGCTTGCCGACAACGCAGGCCGCGAGGGCATGATACTCGGTCAGGAAATAGACCTTAACAGTGAAGGAAAGAGCATCGACAACGAGACGCTGCTCCTTATGTACGAACTTAAGACCTCAAAGCTTCTTGAATCCGCATTCTGCATAGGCGCAGGCCTTGGCGGCGCAAGCGACAAAGAGCTGAAGATATGCAATGAAGCAGCAAAGAATCTTGGTATCGCATTTCAGATCCGTGATGATATACTTGATGTTACCGGCGATGAAAAAAAGCTCGGTAAGCCTGTTGGAAGCGACAGCAAAAACGACAAGAGGACCTATGTATATATCCAGGGGCTTGAAAAAGCCAGGAAAGATGCCGTAAGATACACGGATGAAGCCGTTTCTCTCGTGAGATCCCTCGGCCTTGACACGTCCTTTATCGAAAAACTTATGCTAAAACTGCTTGAAAGAGAATCGTGATGAGTCTTCTTGATCTTATAAATAAACCTAATGATATAAAAAACATTCCGGCTTCGGACTTAAGACAGCTTGCACTTGAGATAAGGCAGTATATGCTCCGGAATGTGAGCAGGGTGGGGGGGCACATGGCTTCAAGCCTCGGTGTCGTGGAGCTTACCATGGCGCTGCATCTGTTCCTTGATCTTCCGAAAGACAAGCTTATCTTTGATGTGGGCCATCAATCCTATGCTCACAAGATACTTACGGGAAGAAAAGAAGAGTTTAAGACCTTAAGGCAGTTCGGCGGTATCAGCGGCTTCCCGAAGATGACCGAATCCGACTGTGATGCCTTTGATACCGGACACAGCTCCACATCGATATCCGCAGGGCTCGGATATGTTAAAGCGCGTGAATTAAGGGGCACAGATGAAAAGATCGTAGCCGTTATCGGAGACGGAGCACTTTCCGGCGGTATGGCTTTTGAGGCATTAAACAATGCAGGAAGGCTCAGATCAAATTTTATAATAGTCTTAAATGATAACAAGATGTCCATCTCCGAAAATGTGGGCAGTATGGCCAATTATCTCGGAAACTTAAGGACCAATCCCACATATAACAGATTAAAACAGAATGTTGCTACTGCTCTGAATGCGATCCCCGAAGGCGGCGAACATGTGGCAAACGCCATCAAGCGCACAAAAGCTTCGTTAAAGCAGCTGCTTATCGACGGAATGTTCTTTGAAGACATGAACATAACTTATATCGGCCCTATTGACGGATATAACATAGACCAGATGAGATATGCCTTTGAGCTTGCCTCGAGAAAGGAAAATGCCACTCTTGTCCATGTCATCACAAAGAAAGGCAAGGGATACAGGGCAGCAGAGCTTAACCCCGTTAAATTCCACGGTATAGGGCCTTTTGACTGTAAGACCGGCGAAAGCACCAAGAAAAAAGGTGAGACCTTTACTGATGTTTTCTCTAAGCACATCATTGAGCTTGCAAAAAAAGATGACAGGATATGCGCGATCACAGCTGCAATGGCTCCTGGTACGGGGCTTAACGAGTTTTCTGCACAGTTTCCGGAAAGATTCACGGATGTCGGGATAGCGGAAGAACATGCGGTGACCTTTGCCGCGGGGCTTGCCGCAGGCGGATTCAAGCCGGTTTTTGCCGTGTATTCGACTTTCCTTCAGCGCGCCTACGACCAGGTGATACATGATGTCTGTCTTGAAGGACTGCCTGTGGTATTTGCCGTTGACAGGACAGGAATAGTCGGCCATGACGGTGAAACACACCAGGGTATCTATACGCATTCATTTCTTGGGCATATACCGGGGCTTACCGTTATCGAGCCGATCGATGCAAAAGATGTGAAACGGGCGCTGGATTACGCTTTTTCCCTTAACAGGCCCTGCGCTGTCTGCTATCCGCGTCGCCAGACGGATGTGTGCTTTAACGGGTATGAAAGAACAGACGGGTATGAAAGCATGAAGGCCGAGGTTCTTGAAAAGGGTAGCGGAGATGCTGTGCTTTTTGCTGCGGGACCCGCAGTCTGGAGTGCAAGAGAAGCAGCCGCTATGCTTAAAGAACAGGGTATCGATATCGGACTTGTGAATTTACGTTTTATAAACCCGATAGACAAAGAAACCGTGATCGCAATGTCTGAAGGCAAAAAGGTCGTTGCGGTTACGGAAGAAAACGTTAAAAGCGGCGGGATCGGCGAAAAGATCGCGGAGATCCTCATCGAAAACAAAGTCGGATTCGGCACTTTTCTAAATCTTTCGCTGCCAGATGCGCCTCTTAAACAGGGCTCGATCTCGGAGCTTAAGGCCGCGACACATACTGACGGCGCCTCGATGGCCGGTATCATAAAGAAAACTCTGAAGGGCGAATGACCGATGGACGGATCTGATATCAAAAACAAAAAGAATAAAGAACGTCTTGATATTATGCTCGTGAATTTAGGCATTGCAGAAACAAGAGAACGTGCAAAGGCTTATATCATGGAGGGACTCGTCTTTGTCAACGGGGATCGTGAAGACAAGGCAGGTTCAATGTTCCCGCCAACCGTACACATCGAGCTTCGCGGAACAGGCATGAAATATGTAAGCCGCGGCGGATACAAGCTTGAAAAGATGGTTGAAAAGCACGGGATATCCCTTGAAAACGCTGTCTGCATGGATATAGGTTCTTCAACGGGCGGCTTTACGGACTGTATGCTGCAAAACGGCGCAACAAAGGTCTATGCGATAGACGTGGGGACAAACCAGCTTGCCTGGAAGCTTCGCAACGATCCGCGCGTTGTCTCGATGGAAAAGACGAATATAAGGAATGTGACACCGGAACAATTCCCGGATAAGGCAGATTTCGCATCCGTAGATGTGTCTTTTATATCGCTTCGGCTTGTGCTTCCTTGTGCAAAGCCCCTGCTTTCGGAGCATGCACGGATGGTCTGCCTGATAAAGCCGCAGTTTGAAGCCGGGCGCGAAAAAGTCGGCAAAGGCGGAATAGTACGCGAAAGCTCGACGCATATTGAAGTCTTGAAAGAGATACTCGGCTTTGCAGCCGGGCTTGGCTTTAAGATCCTTGATGTTTCGTATTCCCCGATAAAAGGTACTGAAGGGAATATTGAGTATCTTATGTATATAGAAAACCGCGATAATGTACAGGAGACCCTTTCTGACGAGGAAATTTCCGCTATAGTCGAAGAAGCCCACACATCGCTTTGAACTGCCGGATGTATAAATAATTCGATTATACATATGAATATTCATTTTTTTCTTGATAATCCCATTGATAAGTGATAAGATAAATTCGCTTGAGCATTGAATCCGGAGGGGATCGTGAAAAAATTCTGCATAATAACCAATCCCGAAAAAGACCAGGGATTTGTTCTTACGGAAAAGATCGAAGAATATCTTAAGAGCAGGGGAATGCTGTCATACCGCGCGGTAACTGCCGACGGCACGCTTTACGGCTTTGTTGACAAGAGCTGTATTGAAGAAAATACCGATTGCGTCATTGTTCTCGGCGGAGACGGGACACTGCTGCATGCGGCCCGTGACATATCGGAATTCAATATTCCGCTGCTCGGAGTAAACCTCGGAACCCTGGGTTTTCTTGCCGAGATACGCAAGGACGGGATAGAAGAGGCGCTTGACAGGGTGATATCCGGTGATTATTTCATCGAAGATCACATGATGCTTGAAACGCGATTGAACGGAAATACCGAATATGCGCTGAATGATATCTGTATAACCGCAAAGGGTTATGCAAGGCTTGTGACGCTTGACCTTTGCATAAACGGTGTGTCGATGCAGAGCTATTCGGGTGACGGGCTTCTTGTTTCTACTCCGACAGGCTCGACTGCTTATAATCTTTCAGCCGGCGGCCCTGTGCTTTCCCATGATTCACGGATGATGGTGATCACACCGGTATGTCCGCATTCTCTTGGGAACAGAAGCCTTGTATTGCCTGAGGATGACAGGATAACGGTCACTTTCAGAAAACGAAGGCCGGCCGATGACGAAGCTGCCGTAACGATAGACGGAGTACAGGCCGGATATATCAAAGAAAATGAAACGATCGAGATCAAAAGGTCCGAAAGGACAGCTACGCTGATCCGTTTTGAGCAGGAGGCCTTTTATAAGGCGCTTCGTACAAAGCTCGGATGGGGAAGCTAAAAAGAAAGGAATGCTATGAAGGTAGGGAGACACGCAAAAATTCTTGAACTGATCACAAACAATGATGTCGAAACACAGGAACAGCTTGCCGAGATGCTCTTTAAGAGCGGCTATAAGGTCACTCAGGCAACTATCTCAAGAGACATCAGGGAGCTTAAGCTCTCAAAGGTTGCCATAGAAGGCGGCAGGCAGAAATACGCTGAAATGTCAAAGGGCGGAGTTGAAGATTCTTATCTTGACAAATACGTCCGTATATTGCAAAATGGGTTTGTTTCAATGGACAGAGCCATAAATATCATTGTGATCAAGACCGTTCCGGGTATGGCAATGGCTGTTGCCGCAGCGATCGACGCAATGCACCTTGAGGGCGTTGCGGGCTGCATAGCCGGAGACGATACGATCATGTGCGCCGTCAGGAGCGTAAAGGATACCGATCTTGTAATGAGCAGGATAAAAAAGCTCGTTCGCAGTAATAATTAAAAGTTTTTGGAGGATTTATGTCAGGTCATAACAAGTTTTCAAACATCAAACATAAGAAAGAGAAGAACGACGCGGCAAAGGGTAAGATATACACCAAGCTCGGACGCGAGATCGCAGTTGCCGTTAAGGAAGGCGGTCCGGATCCCAACAATAACTCAAGGTTAAAAGATATCATTACAAAAGCAAAAGCCCAGAACATGCCAAACGACACTATCGACCGCAGTATCAAGAAGGCTGCCGGCGAAGGTTCGGGCGTTAACTACGAGCACGTTACCTACGAAGGCTACGGCCCGAAGGGTACCGCGATAATCGTTGACGGTCTTACGGATAACAAGAACAGGACCGCAGCAGATGTCAGAGCCGCTTTTTCAAAGGGTAATGGCAGCATCGGCGCTCAGGGCTGCGTATCTTTCATGTTTGACAAGAAGGGCCAGATAATCATAGATAAAGAAGAGTGTGACGCTTCCTACGACGATATCGAGCTTATCGCTATCGAAGCAGGCGCAGAGGACATCTCTGACGAAGAAGACAGCTACGAGATCATCACGGCACCCGAGGATTTCAGCGCTGTTTACGAGGCATTTGACAAGGCAGGTATCCCTATGGTTGAGGCCGATGTCACAATGATCCCCCAGACCTATGTTGAGCTTACCGACGAGAACGACATCAAGTGCATGAACAGGATCCTCGATCTTTTAGAGGATTCGGATGATGTCCAGAATGTATATCACAACTGGGATGAATAAACTGAACGTCAAAATTCCTATAGCAAACATTATAATAACAGCCCTGGTAATAGCTTTTATCGGGGCTTTTTCTTTCTATGTAAAGGAACGCTGCAGCTATTCTTTCAGTGAATTCGACCCTGTCGACGGAGTGGCTGATGTAACCGGTCTCGATACCGAAAACCGTCTCTACAGGATGAACAACGACTGGAAATACTACAAGGATGTTCTTCTTTACCCCGAAGATTTCAAAAATCCCGTGCAGGAATCCGAAAGAGTTGACATTACGGAGAGAAGATACGGTACATTCAGGGTCATTATCAAGGGCAAACCCGGCACACAGCTTGAAATAGCCGGATATTCGGTTGATTACGGCACAAGAGTGTTTGTAAACGGCAACGAAGTACTCAATGCAGGCTATGTTTCCGATGATCCATCAAAGGCAAAGGCAGGCAGCTGTTTCATGCGTTTTCCCGTTTATCTTGAGAACGGGGAAGCCGAAGTTATCTATCAGTTCTCAAATTACATCCATAACGAAGGCGGTTTTATCCAGTCGACATATATAGGTTCGCCGCGTGTTATCGACGAATTTGTAAAGAAGCGTAATCTGCGCTCAATACTCATCAGCGGAGGCTTTATCTTTCTTGGGTTTTATTTTCTTTTGAGCGCCGCAGTGCTCAAAAACAGGGAGTTTTTTGCGCTTACCGTCTGCAGCTTCGTGATCTCGGTAAGAAACCAGTATTTTTTGACCGAATACCTTTTGCCTCCCGGAACCGATTATGTCTTTACATACAGGCTGACTGTCCTTATAGCGTCGCTTATCCCCATGACATCCATGTTCCTTGTCATCGCGTTTTTCAGCAAAGCAGTGCCAAAGCTTCTGAAATTTATATTTTTGGCGATTTATACAGGTTTGTGTCTGTTCCACTTTATTCTTGACACACACGATCTCGTTGCATTGTGCCATGTCTGCTATTATGTGTCACTTGCGACATTTATCGTATTCCTTATACACCTGATAATGTTCCTTTCCCATAAAGAAAACAGGAATATTGCGGAATTCGTATCCGCTGCCGCAATTATCCCGCTTGTGACATTGATGGTCTCCGAAGCCGTAAAGACCGGAGACAACGAATATATCGCGCATATAGGCAGGGCCCAGTACGGAATGCTTATCTATATTCTTATCCTCGCCGTAGTCATCAATATGAGGAATGTCCGTCAGGCCATGCTTTTACAGGAAGAGCAGCAGAGAAACGAGGTTCTCGGACAGGTTAACACCATGAACCGCGATTTCCTGCAGACAGTTGCTCATGAGTTAAAGACGCCTCTGACCGTTATCTCGGGTTATGCGCAGCTTATGGAACTCCAGGCAGAACGCGGACAGGAGCTCAAGAGCCCCGAAAGGCTCAAAACCATAAGGAGCGAAGCGGACAGGCTCGGAGAGATAGTTACCAAGCTTATGGATTATACCTACGGAAAGCAGGACAAAGCTGCTTTTACACCGATAGAATGCAGCGAACTGCTTAAAAGAGCGGGTGCAATACTAAAACCCGTCTGCATGAAGCGTTCGAATGAATTCATCACAGATGAACACTCGACAGGCAGGCTTTACGGTAACTTTGAGCTGCTGCTGCAGGTTATAATAAATCTTGTGGTTAACGCGAGCAAACATACCGAAAACGGCAGAATTTCCGTAACAACGGCAGATGAAGGCGCTTTTACGGTATTCACAGTGACAGATACAGGCACAGGTATAGCTCCCGAATATGTTCCGCATATCTTTGAACGCGGGTTTACAAAGGACGGCGGAACGGGCCTCGGGCTTGCGATATGCAGTGAATCCATAGCCCTTCACGGCGGAAAGATCGAGCTTGTAAAGACAGGTCCCGAAGGTTCGGTATTCGCTTTTACGGTTCCAAAAGACAGGACATGATACGGGAAGATTTTCATAAAGAGCATCACAAAGGGGAGAAGATATGAGCTATACGGTACTTTTGGTGGAAGACAATCCGCATATAATGGAGATCAACAAAGAAGCCTTTGCAATGGAGGATTATAACTGCCTTTGCGCCGGAACGGTAAAGGAATGCAGGGAAATCCTTGCAGAGCACGAGCCGGATATCATCGTGCTCGATATAATGCTTCCGGACGGGGACGGCGTTGAACTCTGCAAAGAGATAAAGAGCAGGTTTAACATACCGATCATCTTTTTGTCAGCCCTCGGAGAAAACGAGGATGTAATAAACGGCCTGCGTTCGGGCGGAGACGATTATCTTTCGAAACCTTATGACATCAGGATTCTTCTTGCAAGGGTCGAAGCTCGCCTTCGAGCCGCTGCCGCCACAAAGCGCGTGTTAAAATACGGCAGGCTTAAGATCGACACGGGTTCTGAGCTCTGTTACTGTGATGACGCTGAACTTGGTCTTACAAGAAAGGAATTCATGGTGCTGCTCATGCTTGTAAAGAAGACCGGACAGCTGATCTCAAAGGACGAGCTCTATAAAACAATATGGGGGGCCGATCCGGGTTCTGACCTTAACGCACTGTACACAACGGTTTCAAGGCTTAACAAAAAGCTCGAAAAGAGCGGCGCCGGGCTTATGGCAACAACTTCCCACAAAGAAGGCTATGTGCTCGAAAGATCTTAAAACGAACCGATTTATAAATTTAACAAATATACACATTCCGAAATTCTTTTCTTGCAATTATGCAAGATTTCGTTTCGGAGTGTGTTTTTTTATATAATGATACCGTAAAGGAAAATGCGCCTTAAAAAGCGCTTCAGGATAATGAAAGGGGAAAATGAAATGAAACGTAGCAAAACATTTAAGGCAATGCGCTCGGCATTATGTTTTGTCCTTGCGCTGTTTCTTGCCTTCGGGCCTTTATCGGCATTATCTTCAAATGCCGCAGAGACCGAAAAGGGGAAAAAGACTTACGAAGCTCTTAAAGCAAAAGAAGAGACGGCTCCGAGCCTTTACGGGAAAAACACAAACCCGTACGGTTATGCAAAAAATGTTCCGTTCCTGATGTCAGAGCAGAATGAGCTTTTGCTCTATGCTACTGCTGACATGATCGCACAGCTGACAGCAAGCAATTTGGAATATTCCGTTACCGCATATGACGGGATATCGAAAACACCGGGCTCACTGACCTTAAGTAACTACGCGCTTCAAAAAAAAGGAACCGGTTCTTCGATGGATTACACGATCCGTTCGGAATCCGCAACACTAAATTATGCGCAGATAGTATCTTTTGATCCGAACGGGACCGGACGCAGGGATTCGTTTGCGGTTGTCGGAGAACAGGCATCCATGAATAACAAATATATTTTTGTTTATGTTTATTCAAACGGGAGGACCGGGAGACTGCAATTAAACAAAAAAGTTAACTGGATGGGGAATACAAACGATAAAGACAATGATAACACATCACTTTTCAATGCGATGAATTTCATTGACATAACCGCGGGCGATTATGACAATGACGGCAAAGATTCCCTCATCATCTGGGCTTGCTTCGATGGTACGGATTACGGTCTTGTTGAAGTGGAAGTTGACACTTCGGGAACAAGAGATATCATTCTTAAACAGAAGAACAGCACACCCGCAAAAAATCTCCTGCACAAATATTACCTGGACAAAGAGGGCGATTTTGCGGCTAACGAAACATGGGTTGACAACAAGCTCAACTGCGATATCGAAACCGGCGACATCAACGGCGACGGCATCGATGACCTTGTTGCTTTAAGTTATGTCGGAAGACTTACCGACTCTTACAAAGGCAAAAGCCAGACCAGATATATGTATACTCCTTCTCTTTGCTATGCATACGGCGGAAGCACATCAGTTCTTTCGAAAGATCCGGATGTGAGACAGTATGTATACGAAAAGGATGGCGAAGATATCCATACCTGTGTTGCCGCAGGTCTTTCGATAGGAGACATTAACGGTGATGTAAAAGCCGAAGTTGCGCTTGCGGGTATTTACAACTGTGTGGAACTTGACGGCTCGACAGTTGACGATCCTTACAATATTGATGAAGATTACCTGTATGTCGGCATCTATGACGGACAGGGAAACAATAAGATGCTGGCGAAGAAAGAAGCTAACGCCTGGACAGAAGGCGGTTTCTACGGGAGCGGTGAATATGCGGACGATTCGTTCCAGCGTATTGCTGTTCAGTTCGTTGCGATCAACGGCAAGGGGAAGCCGAGGATGCTCTTCATAAACGGCGATCTATACAGTGTTCCAAAAGACGGAAGCGATATACTCTTAGCTTGCAGACTTGATTATTTTGACAGGGATGACAGCGAAGACGGCGACACAAAACTTACCGAAACATTTATTGCATCGGTTGCCGCAGGCAATTTCGACGGAAATGTCGAAGGTTATGAACAGATCGTGTTTACAACAGGCTTAAAGACTGCAAACAAAGAGTATTTCCGTTTTGCGCTCGGCCAGATATATGGCAGAACCTACAACGAAACGGGAGATGCTACAGAATACAGCGGTTCGTCAAATGACACCCTGAATCCCGATAAATTCTATCCGCTGACCGTAACAGACAACAATTCAGCTGATCTGAGCTATGGTCTGAATTACCTTGTATGCGCGATAGATAACGACCATGACGGTATTGTTGCAAGATATGTGGACAAGGGATATACCTACACGGATCCCGCTGTTGCCGCGATCCTGCAGGCTGCGCCGTATTTTGCGGAAACAAAAGATTACCTTACAGAAACAAACTCAACAACCTATACGCTTTCACAAAGCTATTCATATGAACAGAAAACAACAACAAGCACTTCGTTCGGAGCGGGATTCTCTGCGGAAGTAAGCACCTCCGTTGCGGATTTTTCGGTTTCCGCAGGATATGCAAGAGACTGGAGCAGTGAGTTTTCACAGGCCTGGGCCGAATCGAAAGGGTCCTCCTGGACGGCTTACTGGAAGGACCAGGTGGTAATGTACAGAACACCTGTGACAATCTATATTTATGAGGTACAAAAACCCGACGGCTCATGGGATACGAACAGCCGCCTTGAGCTTGCTTTCCCCGGAGAACCGGCTTATCAGCTTATAGATGTACCGGAATACAACGATTATGTGGATTATTACAATAATCATATAGCAACCGCAAAATCCGGACTGAAAAAACTCTCAAAGCTTTCCGCAAATCTGTATCTTGGAAACGAAGGCAATCCTTACGGTTACATGCATTCGGACAATCTTCCGGCAAATGTTTCGATAAAGGGTGACACCGTAAATGATCTGAATTACGGCGGAGGCGCAACTGCAATATCATATTCGTATGAACGCGAATCCTCCGTATCGGAAGAAATGTCGCATGGCTTTACAATGGAAACTTCCGCTTTGTTCGGATTTGAATTTATGGATAACGGCTTTAAAGCGGGTGCATATGTTTCACTTCAGAATATGTACGGCTCAGGAACGACCGAGACAACCGGAGCAGGCACTTCGATCGCGGGTATGATAAACGATCTTGATGCAGACAGTATGCGCGCAGACGGCGTTTCGGAAAGCACCATAAGAGCTTACGGTTTTTCATACAGGCTCGCACAGTGGCCTTCAAACCTCTTCACCGTGGATGCAAAGACAAATCCCGACGGAGAAAAGGAATTAAAGCCGGTTTATGTATTCGGTTATGTTGTTGATAATGTTAAGGCTCCTTCACTGCCTGTTGAGGATCTTTCGGCCGAATGGTCCGCAAGCGAGACAAGTACTGCCATTAACCTTTCATGGACAGATCCTTCGACTCCCGAAAGACCTGTCGGCGGATATGAGATCTACCTGTACCAGGGCGACGGAAGCCGTGAAAAGATCGGTGAAACGGAACAAGGCAACACCGAATTCCTCTTTGAACATATAGATAACCGTGAAGAATATGTATTCTCTGTAATCACAATACCGGCCCAAGACGATCTTTCACACTGCAAGAGCCTTGAATCCAACAAGGCGCACCTGTACGATCCGGCAGGAAAGCGGTCCATAGTTTCGATCACACCGTTTAAGACCGAAGGAAATGTTGATATTTACAAGATCACTTATACGGACGGTACATATACAACCTTTGAAGTTAAAAACGGAAACGGCATCGTAAATGTCACAGAGACCTCAAAGACAAATGACACCTGCATTTTCACTATCACCATGGAAGACGGCACTGCTTACGATTTCAATGTCCCGAGAGGAAGTCAGGGTGTCGAAGGCGAAAAAGGCGACAAAGGCGATAAAGGTGACAAGGGTGATAAGGGTGATGCCGGCCTTAACGGAGCAGATGGCATGAACGGTAAAGACGGCCTTAACGGTAAGGATGGCAAGGACGGAAACGACGGTCAGAACGGTAAAGACGGTCTTAACGGAAAAGACGGTATAAACGGTAAAGACGGTCAGAACGGCAAGGACGGTATCGATGGAAAAGACGGTCTTAACGGTAAAGACGGTATCAACGGCAAGGACGGTATCGACGGTAAAGACGGTCAGAACGGTAAAGACGGTATCAACGGCAAGGATGGTATCGACGGTAAAGACGGCAAAGACGGCAAAGACGGCAAAGACGGAATAGGTGTATCGAACATCGCAATAGACGAGAACGGCAACCTCATCGTGACTCTTACCGACGGTACGATCATTAATGCGGGAAAAATAAGTGTGTCCGCAGAGGATGTAAGAACCATCCATACAAACGGAAACGTTCAGAACTATTTCTTCCCAGTAACATCACAGGATATTGACACGATCACTGTTGAAGGACAGTCAATAGATAAAGATGAATTTACCATCACGGAAATTGAAGACGGCATCATCCTTTCCGTTGCCGAAGATGCAATACCCATGAGCGGCGAGATCCAGATCAATACAAAGGAAAACCAGACGATAAAGAGCGAGATCCGCAAAGTGGAAGACGGAAACGGAAGAGAAAGCACAGTTACAAAGTCTGAAGAAAGCAAAGGCTTTGGCGCGCTTCAGTGGGGATTCCTCGGAGGACTTATACTCCTTGCCTGCGCAGTTGGCGTAGAAACCGCAATGCTTGCGGGACTCAGGAAAAAACAATGACATTATCCCAAATCCTTTACATGCGGTATGCGGGGATAAAAAATATATGCGGAAGATTTGAAGCGCATACCCGGAAACGGCGGAGATTAAAAGCTCCGCCGTTTTTAACACAATTTTTTTCAACCCAAATACAAAATATTGTGTTTTTTTCCAAATCAACTATAATGTTAATCAGAAAAAAGCCGATATGTTTTAATGAGAGCCATGAAAAGGCTTTATTGGCGCGGCTTTTGGACATTCACAGAATTTGGGAGAAGAAATGAAGAAACGTTTATATCGTCGTTTACTTTTGATCTTAATGATAATAGAGCTTATCCTCATGACTGCCGTTACCGGCAGTATCATTGACGACTACAGCAGCGATAAGGTTCGTGCCGAAGCTGCAACTCTTATGGATGCCATCGGACAGTATGTTATCAACATCGGTTCGGAGTATTACAGACAGAGTGATGAGATCGTCATCGACAGAAATTCCACTGTTCAGTTAATGTACGTTGACGCTACCGGCAACGTTCTTCCTATTGCCATCGATGCCGGCACGACGCTTGAGATCGAATGGAATGTGCTTGACGACGGCGGCGAGGTTTCGAGCACAGTTATCACGGCAAACGGTGTTTCAAAGAACATCAGCGGTCTTAAGAATTACTGTGAAGTTAAGGTAGTCGGTATCGGTTACACGAACCTTACGGCGCGTATAACCATGACGGACAATGTTGAAGGGATCACATCTTTTATCGATTATTCCTGGAAGATCAAGGTATCCCTTGCGATCGACAACGAAAACGCTACAGACGACTCCGCTTACGACGGCGGCGATTACGGTCTGCGCTATGCTTTCAGTACCGATAAATCCAAGGATACGCTTCAGATCTCCGGTCCCGAAGTCTTAACGGACGCAGATCCGGATAACGATAAGTACAATTCTTACCTGCTTCTCTTAAAGAAAGCCAATCTGCTGTACAAAGTGGATGAAGGCGGCACCGAAAGGTTCCTTGACAACTTTTCGACCGAAGCCGACATCGAGCTTAACACAGATCTTGCGACACTCCTTAATGACAATATTATCTGGACGACCTCAGACAGTACCGTTGCGACCGTTAAATACGGCGTTATCCGCGGTGTCGGAGCAGGACAGTGCGTTATCACGGCAACAGCGGAATCCTCGGACGGACGTTCAAGGGAATCCGTAAGTGTAACTGTTGTTGTTAAGCCCACAGGTTACGTTGAAGGAAGCTCTGCAGGCTATCAGAGCAGCTTCGTTGAGATCGTCGACGACAACAGCTTCACTATCGACACCAATGCAATAGACGCAACGCAGCTTGTCTGGACGGTGCACAACATAGATATTAACGGCGATATCCTCTGGAGCAATACCGGCAGCCAAAAGACCGACAAGTTCCATGTAACACTGTACAATACAGGCGGAAGGATATATTTCTCGGGTGTTGAAGCCGGTGCTTATTACATTACCGCTCAGGTAAAAGGCGATTACGGTGAGAGCAATACAAAGATCAGAAAGATGGGATGCACGATCATTGTTCCCGTTAAGCTTCCGGAAGGCCCGCTTTATATCAATGTTTCAGATACTTACAATATTGTTGAGAATTCTTCGATAAAAGACTATAAATGGTACGATTATGTTTCCGATGATGACGCGATAGCGTCTGTACATAACGGCATAATCACAGGTGAGGGTTCGGGCGAAACGACCATCCATCTTACAAGAGTCACCGGTGCAGGCTATGAAGACGTTTACACTCCTGACGAGATAAATGCATATGTTCCCGCAACGCTTGATATAATCGTAAGAGTAGTCGATACGATATCCCTTAACTATGCTTCTTACGTAATGTATGTAGGCGGCGAGTTAAAGCTTCGGGCTACCACCACGAGCCCTACTGTTGTTACGTGGACATCCTCCGATGAAAGCGTCGCAACGGTCGATAACGGGACAGTTAAGGCTCTTGCAGTCGGAACAACGGTCATTACCGCTTCACAGAGTGTAGAAGGCGTTGAAAAGACCGCCAAATGTAAGATAACCGTCAGGGAAGCAGTAAAGGACATCGTTCTCATACCCGAGACCGCACAGCTGAACATCGGCGACAATCTTACAGTGAATGCACAGGTACACCCTTCACTTAACGGTGTTTCACTTTCATGGAATTCATCCGATGAATCAGTTGTAAAGATCACATCCTATGACGATCTGAGCTGTACAGTATATGCTGCGGGCGGCGGAAAAGCAACCCTTACCGCAGTCAACCCCGAAAACGAGATCGTCGGATACTGTCAGATAACTGTTTACGCGCCTATCACAAAGATAACGCTTTCACAGACAAGTGTATCGCTGCCTCTTTCTGCCGGCTGGTTCCAGCTTTATGCAGAGATAGAGCCGCCTTCTGCAATAAATAACGAGATCGTCTGGACTTCAATGGACACTTCCGTTGCTACGGTCGACCAGAACGGTATCGTTACCTTAAAGAAACCCGGCAGCACATCGATCCTTGTTTCTTCAAAGAATGATGCATCGGTGTTTGCAGTATGCAATCTCGAAGTTACAAAGACCGTATCGGGCATAAAGCTCGATACGACCACTCATGACATGTATGTGGGCGATACTTACCGGCTCACATATACGATATCCCCGGCTGGAGCAACGGAAAGCGCAGTCACATGGCAGTCCTCGAATACTTCGGTCGCGACCGTTGATGCAAACGGCCTTGTTACCGCAAAGGGCGTCGGATCCGCAGTAATAATCTGCAAGACCAAAGACGGCGGTTACACCGCGACCTGCACCATAAACGTCGGACGCGTCGCAACGGGCCTTAAGCTTGACGTAACAAAGCTTACACTTAATACGGGAGACTATTATTATCTCCAGTACACGCTTACTCCCGCGGATACGACTGAAGGCAAAGTAACCTTTGCTTCTTCAGACAATGCCGTTGCTACAGTAAGCGCAAACGGCAAGATAACCGCAAAGAGCGCAGGCACATGTGTTATCGCGGCACAGACCGGAAACGGCACAACAGCATATGTTGCGGTTACCGTAAACCAAAGCACCAACGGATTAAAGATCTCCGAGCGCGAGCTTGAGATAAAAGTCGGTGAGATGCATGAGATGGATGTGACCTTTGATCCGACGACCGCTTCAAACCAGAACTATACCTGGAATTCTTCAAGACCTGATGTTGCGACCATCGATAAAAAGGGCTATATCAAAGGTATAGCGGGCGGTGTTACCGTTATCACCTGCACCTCCGAAGAGGGCGGTTTCATTGATTATTGTATCGTTACGGTTATCGAGCAGGTTACTGATGTAGTGCTCAGCGACCATACCTACAAGCTTGGTCTTAACAGGACTTACAGGCTTACGGCGACCATTTCGGGCGAGACGGCAACAAATAAGGATGTTACATGGCGTTCAAGCAATCCCGAAGTCTGCACCGTTGATGAAAACGGCCGTATCCGCGGCATTTCCCTCGGTGATGCAACGATATACTGTACCGCAGCCGACGGAAGCGGTGCCGAGGACCTCTGCGAAGTAACGGTCTGCGAACTTGTCAAGAAGATCGACCTCGATATCACGTATATCACGCTTATCCAGGGCCATTCCTACACGATAACCGCAAAGGTTTCGGATGATAATGCCACTTTCAAGGAAGTTATCTGGACTTCCGACGACGAAAAGATCGCCATCGTCAATCCTAACGGTGTCGTTACGGCACTTAATCCGGGAAGTACGGTCGTAAGGGCATCCGCTAACGATACAAGCGGCGTTTCGGCAATCTGCTACATAAATGTTATCGCACCTGTTTATACAACAGCAATAAAGTTTGCGGAAAGCGAGCTTGTACTGATACCCGGTGAAGAGCGGACTGTGCAGTATGCCCTTGTTCCAAACAATACTACCGAGACGGTAAGCTGGAGCAGTGATAATACGATAGTTGCAACGGTTGACCAGAATACCGGTCATATAGTCGCAAAATCAGTCGGTACCGCAAATGTTTCGATAATGACGGAAACAGGCCTTAAGGGTACGATCAAGGTTTATGTACTGGGACTTAGCCGCACATATGTTGAGCTGCAGCAGTACACCTCACTCCTTATACCTCTAACCGTTGACGGTCTTGGAGCGACAGGCGTGACTGTAAGATGGGATGTTGACAACCAGGAGATCGCCGAAGTTTCAAACGGCAGCATTATCGCAAAGAAGCTCGGTTATACAAAGATTTACGCAGTTGTAAACGGCAGACGCCTTGAGTGTACCGTACATGTCATCAAGATCAAGTAGTACAGAGGCATTGAAGATTATTTACTTTTTTTCAGTGTTTTTCAAAAAAACACTTGCTTTAACAATTGCAATGTGTTAAAGTACAGATGATGAGTTGTGTTGTAAGAAGTGGACGCGAGTCCACTTCTTGCTTTATGATGGGGGTTTCCCGTTTAAGGAGGTTGATATTTTTGAGCAGAAAAGAAGAATACGAAACACGTTTCGAGGCTCTTGTAAAGCCTGTTACGGATGCGGCCGGATTTGAACTTGTAGATGTCGAATATGTCAAGGAAGGCGGCGAATATTACCTCCGTGCCTATATTGACAAGGAGGGCGGCATCACCATCAACGACTGCGAAGATGTAAGCAGGAAGGTAAGCGATCTTCTTGACAAAGAGGATTTTATCGAAGATTCCTACATCCTCGAAGTAAGCTCGCCGGGGCTTGGAAGGCAGCTGAAAAAGGAAAAGGATTATGTAAGGAGCATCGGGAAAGAGATCGACGTAAAGCTGTTCAAGCCTCTTGAAAAACGCAAGGATTTCACCGGCATCCTTAAAGAAAACAGCGAAGAGTCAATAACCCTTGAAGAAGACGGAAAGCTTTATACCTTTAATAAAAAAGATATTTCGCTTGCACGCCTTACGGTACGCTTCTGAGACTTCTCGGATCAGGCGTAAAACAGGTATCGAAACAAAAACGATCAAAAGTCGTATAAAAAGGAGATAAAAAATGGAAACAAAGATCAATCCCGAAAAAGATATGATCGAAGCATTGAACAAACTGGAAAAAGAAAAGGGCATCAGCAAGGAAAAGCTTCTTGAAACCCTTGAAAGCTCCATGCTTGTTGCATGTGAAAAGGAATTCGGCAATGCCGAGAACATCCAGATCAACATAGACCGTGAAACGGGTGCCGTTAAAGTCTATGCAAACAAGACTATTGTTGAAGAAGTCATGGATCCCGCTTTGGAGCTTACTCTCGAGGAGGCTAAAAAGTATCATCCGAGAAAGAAATACAGCATCGGAGATCAGGTCCTTGTTGAAGTTACACCGATGAACTTCGGCCGTATAGCAACACAGAAGGCAAAGCAGGTTGTTATCCAGCGTATCCGTGAGGAAGAGCGCAAGGCCATATATGATCAGTTCTATGATAAGTCCCGTGATGTTGTGACAGGCATCATCGGAAGATCTTCCGGAAAGAACATCACTGTAAACCTTGGAAAATGTGATGCGGTTCTTACCGAAAAGGAGCAGATCAAGACAGAAAACTACACGCCTTCAAGCCGTTTCAAGTTCTATGTGCTTGATGTACAGAATACCGGCAAGGGTCCGAAGATCGTTGTTTCCAGGACACATCCGGAGCTTGTGCGCAAGCTCTTTGAGGCCGAGGTTACAGAGGTACACGACGGTATCGTTACCATCAATTCGATTGCCCGTGAAGCCGGACAGCGTACAAAGATGGCTGTAAGCTCGAACGATCCGGATGTCGATCCTACAGGCGCATGCGTGGGCGTTAACGGCGCAAGGGTAAATGCGATCGTTGACGAGCTGGGCGGTGAAAAGATCGATATCATCAACTGGAGCGACGATCCGGCCATCCTTATCAAGAACGCATTGGGACCTGCAAAGGTTCTTTCGGTAGATGTTTATGACGACGAAAAATGCGCACGTGTTATTGTTCCCGATAACCAGCTGTCACTTGCGATCGGCAAGGAAGGCCAGAATGCAAGGCTTGCAGCAAAGCTTACCGGATATAAGATAGATATTAAGAGTGAGTCCCAGGCAGGTGATATTTATTGAGTACTACTAAAAGGATCCCGTCAAGAAAATGCGTCGCATGCGGTGAGATAAAACCAAAACAGCAGCTTGCCCGCATCATTCGTACTCCGGAAGGCAATATAGAATATGACCCTACCGGAAGAAAGAACGGGCGCGGAGCTTATATCTGCAGGTCTGTCGAATGCCTCGCAAAAGCCCGTAAGAACAAAAGCCTTTCAAAGTCTCTTGAAACCGAGATACCGGCTTTGTTTTACGAGCAGGTTGAAAAGGAGCTGAAGGAACTTGGGTAAAAGATCAGACCAAAAGATCCCGACAGAAAAGAGCGTTCTTGGTCTTATATCGCTCTGTGCAAAGCAGGGAGCCTTAAAGACCGGCGAATTCATGGCGGACAGCGCGATAAAGGATCACAAGGCAAAGCTTGTGATCATATCAAAAGATGCATCGGACAACACCAAAAAAGGTTTCAAGGATGCATGTGCCTTTTATAAGGTTCCGTACAGGGAGTTTTCCGACAGATATACGCTCGGACATTCGATCGGGAAAGAATACAGAGTATCCATTGCAGTCACAAACGAAGGACTTGCAGAAAAGATCAGAGAGACGATCGACGCATTAAGCATAGCACCGGATCAGACCGATGCGGGAGGGAAATGAATATATGGCCAAAAAGGTCCACGAATTAGCTAAAGAATTAGGAATTGCAAGCAAGGATATTGTCGCATTCCTTGCCGAAAAAGGTATTGATAAAAAAGCCGGGAGCAACCTTGAAGAAAGCGAGATCAAGCTTGTGAACGGCAAATTCGGAAAACAGGAGAAAAAAGAAATCGCTCCTGCACCCGAAAAGAAAGCTGAGCCTGCTAAAAAGGCCGAAAGCACTGAAAAGAAGCCCGAAGCTGTAAAAGCTCCCGTAAAGCCCGCGGAAAAGCCTGCTCCCGAAAGAAAGGAAGCAGACGAGGAGGACAATGCCCCAAAACGCCTTAAACCTGTTTCCATAGACGGTGCGCCGGTGCTTATGGACGGCAGGAAGTCCGCAATATTTTCACACGGACAGCAGGGTGCCCATCACAGCAAGCCCGTACAGGGACAAAATCAGGCACAGGCAAGACCCGGCCTCGGCAAGGACCAGCGTCAGGCTCAAAGGCCGCAGGGACAGGGCTCAAACCAGCCCCAGGGCCAGAACAGAAATCCTCAGAGGCCTGTACCCCAGGGAGGACAGCGATTTCAAAATCCCCAGGATAAAAAGATCGAGATCCCCAAGGGGAAAGCGCCTACAAGTTCTTATAAATTCGGCGATACGGAAAGGCAGAAGCCGCAGCCGCAGCAGCAGCGTCCTCTCCAGCCTCAAAAGCCTGAGCAGAAGGCTCCCGAAGTTAAACCCGTTCAGCCGGAAAAAACCGTAACACCCGAACAGCCTAAATTCGGGCAGGATTTCCTTATCAATAAAAACCAGAGCACCATTGTCATAAAAGGCAATGTCTTTGATGATATCAAAAAACGCGAAGAGGAAAGGCAGGCAAGAAGAGCACAGAGCGGTCTTGACGCAAGACCCGGCCAGCCTTCCGCAAGAAACGACAGGCGCGTACCCACAGACCGCGGACAGGGCCAAAGGCCTCAGGGCGACAGGCGTTTCACACCCAGAGACGGACAGAAGCCCGATTCCAGCTACAGACAGGGTCAGCCCGGTGATCGTCCCCGCTTTGGCGGGCAGGGCCAGGGCAAAAGCTTTGGTGCAAGACCCGGCGGACAGATGTCGGGATTCGTTCCAAAAGACGGCGACGAGCCTTCACACAGCTATAAAGCCGGCAAAAATGACCGCAATACGTCCCGCAAGCCCGGCGCTGCTGCTGATATCAGCGCTAAGGGTAATTCTTCGAACAAGAGAAATGAACGTCTTGCAAAGAACAAGACCTTCGAAAGCGGCAAGAATTATGATGACGACAACTTAAAGGGCAGCAAAAAGAAGGATGCAAAGCGCGCAGGCGCATTCCAGAAGCCTGTAGCAAAGGCTGTACAGCAGGAAGATGACATCAAGGTCATCACCATCCCCGACATGCTTACCATCAAAGAGCTTGCCGATCATCTTAAGAAGAATGCTTCCGACATCATCAAAAAGCTCTTTATGCAGGGAAAGATGGTATCTCTCAACCAGGATATCACCTTTGAAGAAGCGGAAGATATCGCAAGTGAATATGACTGCCTTTGCGAACATGAGGTAAAGGTGAATGTTATCGAGGAACTCATGAGAGATATCGAGGATCCCGAGGATTCTATGGTCCAGAGACCTCCCGTTGTCTGTGTAATGGGCCATGTAGATCACGGTAAGACGTCGCTCCTTGATGCGATCCGTTCAACAAATGTTACAGCAAGGGAAGCCGGAGGGATCACGCAGCACATCGGTGCATCCGTTATCGAGATCAATAACAGGAAGATCACCTTCCTTGACACACCCGGTCATGAAGCTTTCACTTCAATGCGTCTTCGCGGCGCAAAGAGTACAGATATCGCCATCCTTGTTGTTGCTGCGGATGACGGTGTAATGCCTCAGACCATAGAAGCGATCAACCACGCAAAAGCAGCCGGCATACAGATAATCGTTGCCGTAAACAAGATAGACAAGCCTGCGGCTAATATCGACAAGGTTAAACAGGAGCTTACCGAATACGGACTCGTTGCTGAAGACTGGGGCGGTGATACCATCTTTGCACCTGTTTCGGCAAAGACTCATGAAGGCATCGAAGGCCTTCTCGAGATGGTACTCCTTACCTCTGATATGCTTGAGCTTAAGGCTAATCCCAACAGAAAAGCCCGCGGTATTGTTATCGAGGCAGAGCTTGACAAGGGCCGCGGTCCCGTTGCGACGATCCTTGTACAGAAGGGTACATTGCATCAGGGCGATATAATTTCCATCGGTGCAGCCTTCGGTAAAGTGCGTGCAATGACGGACGACAAGGGCAGAAGGGTAAAAGAGGCAACGCCTTCTACACCTGTAGAGATAATCGGTCTCAATGCCGTACCCGGTGCAGGCGATACATTTATCGTTACCGGTGATGAAAAAGAAGCCCGTACTATAGCTGATGCTTTCGTTGCGGAAGGCAAGGAACAGCTTATTGCGGACACAAGGGCAAAGCTGTCGCTTGACGGTCTGTATTCACAGATCAAGGCCGGCAATATCAAAGAGCTTAATGTCATCATAAAGGCCGACGTTCAGGGTTCTGTTGAAGCAATGAAACAGAGTCTTCTTAAACTTTCAAATGATGAAGTTGCTATCCGTGTTATCCACAGTGGCGTAGGTGCCATCAACGAATCGGATGTCAACCTTGCAAGCGCGTCAAACGCTATCATGATCGGTTTTAACGTAAAACCCGACAATACGGCAAAAGATATCGCAGAGCACGAAAAAGTCGATATCAGGCTTTACAGGGTCATCTACAATGCCATCGAGGATATCGAAAAGGCTATGCAGGGCATGCTCGATCCTATCTATGAAGAAAAGATCGTCGGCCATGCCGAGATCCGTCAGATATTCAAGGCAAGCGGTATAGGCAATATCGCAGGTTCCTTCGTGCTTGACGGCAAGGTAATGCGTAATGCGTCCGCAAGGATCACACGCGGTTCGGATCTTATCTGGGAAGGCCCGGTCGCATCGCTTAAGCGTATGAAGGATGATGTTAAGGAAGTAGCGGCAGGTTACGAATGCGGTATCGTGTTTGAAAAGTTCAATGATTTTGCAGAGCTTGATATCGCGGAGTTCTACATTATGGTGGAAGTTCCGAGGAAATGATCCGGAATTCCCGGTTTGGAGCAGCTATGAGAAAAGACAGTATTAAAAACATAAGGATAAACCAGGAAGTTCAGAAAGAGCTTAGCGAGCTTATACGTTCCGAAGTCAAGGATCCGAGGATCCATGAGTTCACCTCCGTGACAAGATGCGAAGTTGCTCCCGATCTTAAGACCGCAAAGGTTTTTATAAGCGTTTTGGGTTCTGAAGAAGAGCTTAAAGACACCGTAAAAGGTCTTAAGAATGCAGCTTCCTTCTTAAGGAGCAGGCTTGCGGGAAGCATGAACATGCGCAATACTCCGGAGCTTCGCTTTATTGCCGATGACTCCATTGCATACGGAATAGAGATGAGCAAAAAGATCGACGAGCTTGCCGGTGTTTCCCCGGATGCCGGAATCGACACAGAGCCTTTTGATATCACGGATCCCGATCCGAATGACGAATCCGATGAAGAGACAGGTACGGAAAGTTTCGAAGAATGAACGGTATATTGATAGTCAACAAACCCAAGGGCCTTACTTCAAGTAAGGTCATTGGTATATTAAAGCATGCCTGCGGCCGTGAAAAGACCGGACACACAGGCACGCTGGATCCAAATGCGACAGGCGTTCTGCCTGTCTGCTTTGGTAATGCGACAAAAGTCTGCGGAAAGCTTACGGACAGTACAAAAGAATATGTTGCGGAGCTTATCATCGGCACAAAGACCGACAGCTACGATATTACAGGCAATGTCATAAGCAGTATGCCGTCTTTTGTTACACGAAGTGAGCTTGAAAACGCGCTTTTGCATTTCCGTGGCACGATAATGCAGGTACCGCCCATGTTTTCCGCCAAGTGGAAGGATGGGGAGCGCCTTTACGATCTTGCAAGAAAAGGCATGACCGTTGAGCGTGAAGCCAAAGAGATAACAATAAGCAGGCTTGATATCAAAGACACCGTAGAAGAGAACGGATTTGTAAAACGGGCGCATCTGCTTGTCGAATGCTCTAAAGGCACTTATATCAGGAGCCTTTGCTTTGATATAGGCGAAAAGCTTGGCACAGGAGCCTGTATGGGAGATCTTTGCCGCACAAGGGTCGGGATATTCGGAATAGAAGAATCCGTAACTCTTGACGAAGCCGTTGCCCTTGCAGGCGAAGGGAAGATCGCGGAAAAACTGATCCCCGCAGATTCGGTATATGATCATCCGTGCCTGAAAGCCTCCGAAGGCGAGGCGAACCACCTGCTCATCAACGGCAACAGGATCCCAAGAAAGCTGTTTCTTTCCGAAAACCTTCCGGGCCTTTACAAGATGTATGATAAAGACGGAGAATTCCGGGCAATTTATGAGTTGAAAGACAGAGCAAAATATATGTATCCGTATATTGTCTTTCCGGGAAAGATATGATCGTTTTAAGAGATATAAAAAATACCAGGATTTCCGGCAGCGCAGTCACGATAGGCAAGTTTGACGGTGTTCATAAAGGACATGACCTGCTGCTGACGCTCTTAAAAGGTGACAGGCTCAAAAAAGTCATCTTTACTTTTGATGCGGCAAAAGGCACGCCTCTTGAGGCCGATTCCGCAATAGATGACGAGGCACGCAAATTAAAGCTGCTTTCTGCCTACGATCCCGATTATATCGTTGTCTACCGTTTCGGAAAGCATGAAGCGAACATGAGCCCGAAACGCTTTGTAAGGGCTGTGCTTTGCAGAAAGCTTGGGATGAAGCGCATTTACACCGGCCCCGATTTCCGGTTCGGGAAAAAGGGAAGGGGCGATATTGAAATGCTTAAGAATCTCGGTAAAAAATACGGATTCGAAGTTGTTGTAAAAGACAAAGTAAGGTATGCCGGAGAGGATATAAGCAGTACAAGGATCAGGGAAGAACTCAAAGAAGGACATATAAAAGAAGCCTGCGAAATGCTCGGAAGAGACGATATTTAACTGGTTTTGCGAAAGCTTTACCGGGTAAAGACCGGGATAAATTAATTATCCTTCGCAATGATAAAAAGTTGTTTACAATTTGTCTGTCTTATGATAATATCTCTTAGGCAGACTTTTACCCCTTGCCCTGTCAATGGACACTGTGACCTTTGGCCGCGTTTGGGGCGTACGGCTGCAGAAATTGAAAGGAGATCATAAACATGATCAGCACAGAAAAGAAAAAAGAGATCATTGCCGCATACGGCAGAACACCTGAAGACACCGGTTCACCGGAAGTTCAGATCGCTTTACTTACCGAGCGTATCAACGAGCTTAACGAGCACTTAAAGGACAACCACAAAGACCATCATTCAAGACGCGGTCTTTTAAAGATGGTCGGCCAGCGCCGTAACATGCTTGCATACCTCAAGAAGACAAATATCGATTCATATCGTAGTCTTATCGAGAAGCTTGGCTTAAGAAAGTAATCCATAAGGGGCACGTATCAGTGCCTCTTTTTTTTGAGCTTTACTTGTTTACGGAACCCTTAAGGCGTATAATAGGGAAAAATGTCTGCAACAAGGAAATCGTTTATGAACAAGACAAATAAAAAGACAAACGATACCATACTGATCATTGCTTTCTGCGGCATGCTTACGGCTCTCGAGATAGTACTTGAGCGTTTTGTAAGTATCGGAACGGATACGACCAGATTTGGCACTGCATTTGTTGCAAGAGCCATTACCGGAAGCTTATTCGGCCCTTGGTTTTCGGCCCTTACAGGCGGTCTTGCCGATTATATCGGTGCTACTATCTGGTATGGCGCCGCAAATCCTTTCCTTACAATATCCGCGATAGTCAGAGGCTTCTTTTACGGTTTCTTCTTAAAGAAAAAAATAGATGTAAAACGTACCGTTACCTGTGTGCTGTGTGTTGAGATACTCTGCAGCCTTCTTGCAAATTCTGTCATACTGCATTTTATGTATCATAAGGTGTTCATCACCACTTTTGTTGAAAGGCTCCCGCAGGTAGGGCTTAATATCGTTCTGCAGCCCATAGTGATACTTGCGATGGGCAGGTATCTTATTCCCCAGCTTCGCAGGATATTCCGCGGTTACGAAGATATGGGAAAGGTCAACGAAGCCGTTCAGAAGGTTATCAAACCCGGTTCACATCCCGGCCTTACAAGAGTACGGGCATTTGCGGACCTTGTAGGAAACCCCGAGCAGAACTTAAGATTTATCCATGTTGCCGGTACTAACGGTAAAGGCAGCATTTCCAATATGATAGCGTCAGTCCTTAAAGCTTCGGGACTTAAGGTCGGTATCTTCAATTCGCCTTACCTTGATTCTCCGCGCGAGTATTTCAACATAAATGGGAAGCTTGCTTCGGAAAACAGGTTTGAGGAGATAACCGGAAAACTTACAAAGATAATTGAGGAAAACACAGGTGCTGCGGGCTTTGAGCCACCTACGGAATTTGAATTCTATACCTGCGCCGCCCTTAAATACTTTGCTGACAAAGGCTGCGATATAGTCGTTCTTGAGGCCGGAATGGGCGGAAAAGAAGACGCAACGAATTTTATACAGGCACCGGAAATGTCCGTTATAACGAATATCGGTCTTGACCATGTTAATTATCTCGGAAATACAGTGGAAGAGATAACGGAGCATAAAGCGGGGATAATCAAAAAGGGAAGCGCTGTCGTGCTTTACCCAGGCTGCATAGAAGCCCTGAATGTGTTAAAAGCAAACTGCACGGATAAGAACATCACACCTGTCATAGCTGACTTTGCAAGACTTAAGGTTCAGCCCGGCCCCGGTTCCGATATGTCAGCAAACATCACATATACAACCGATAACGGCAAAGAATATGACATCACTATAAACACTCCTGCCATTTATCAGGCAAGGAATGCAGCTGTTGCCCTTGAAGCAGTTGAAAAGCTTAAAGAACGCGGGTTCATCATTACTGATGAAGCAGTAAAGGCAGGTTTTGAAAGCTTTTCGATGCCTGCACGATTCGAGATACTTAACAAAGACCCGCTTGTAATAGCCGACGGAGGCCATAATCCGCAGTGTCTTGAGGCTGTTGCCGAATCCCTTGCGCCTGTACTTAAAGGCAAAAAAGCGGTTATCCTTACCGCTGTGATGCGCGATAAAGACTATAAGTCGATGTATGACATCATAGATCCTTTTGCCGCTGAATATGTAACCGTTACGGCAAATAACAAGAGGTCGCTTCCCGCAATGGAGCTTGCCGGTTTTCTTAACGGCTACGGAAAGCCCGTTACTGCGTGTGAAAGTGTTCAAAACGGTGTAAAAACGGCACTGACGTCTGCAGGACCGGACGGGATCGTACTTGTTACGGGATCGCTGTATATGATGGACGAAGTGCGAAAAGCACTGAATTGAATCTATAAAGCCGGGCGCAAAGGCTTGTCCCCGAGAAAGCGCCCTTAAAGGCTATAAAAACCAGAGGAGGAATTGTTATGCCAAGACACATTATCAGTCCCCTTGACCTGTCCGTTGACGAAATGAAGGATCTTTTCGATCTTGCGGACGACATAGTTGCAAATCCCGGTAAATATGCCGAGATATGCCACGGAAAGAAGCTTGCGACCCTTTTTTATGAACCAAGCACAAGGACACGCCTTAGCTTTGAAGCAGCAATGCTCAATCTGGGCGGAAATGTCTTAGGGTTTGCTACCGCGGATTCTTCATCCGCAGCAAAAGGAGAGTCGGTTTCCGATACCATCCGTGTTGTTTCAGGATATGCCGACATCTGTGCAATGCGCCATCCCAAAGAAGGCGCGCCAATGGTTGCATCCCGTTTTTCATCCATACCGATAATAAATGCAGGAGACGGCGGCCACAACCATCCGACGCAGACTCTTACGGATCTTCTTACGATCCGTTCTCTTAAAGGGACTCTCGAAGGGCTTACCATCGGCTGCTGCGGCGATCTTAAATTCGGCAGGACCGTGCATTCTCTTGTAAATGCGATGGTTCGCTACAAAAACACAAAGTTTGTGTTCATTTCACCCGAAGAACTTAAAATTCCCGATTACCTGAGGCGTGAAGTGCTTGACGCCGGCAATATCGAATACAGGGAAGTAAAGAAACTTGAAGAAAACATGCCCGGACTCGATGTTCTCTACATGACACGCGTCCAGCGCGAAAGATTTTTCAACGAAGAGGATTATATCCGCTTAAAAGACAGTTTCATCCTCGATAAGAAGAAGCTCGAATTTGCAAAACCGGATATGCTCATAATGCATCCCCTGCCAAGAGTAAACGAGATCTCCACAGAAGTCGACGATGACCCGAGAGCAGTATATTTCAAGCAGGCTCAGTACGGAGTATATGTGAGGATGGCACTTATCCTCAAACTGCTCGGGCTTGCATAAGACCGAATCATAAAAACATTTAGCCGTTATATTTTACATTTTTATTCACGGATTTTCAGAAAAATGATCGGAGGAGATACGTAATATGCTGAACATAGGCGGATTAAAACAGGGCGTTGTCATAGACCATATCGAGGCAGGCGGCGCCATGAAGATATATGAATACCTGCAGCTTGACAAGCTTGATGAGCAGGTTGCGATAATCAAGAACGCAAAGAGCAATAAGATGGGGAAAAAGGATATTATCAAGATCGAAGGACCGCTGACGCTTAATCTTGACATGCTTGCCGTTATGAACCCCAACATCACGATAAATATCATTGAAGATGAAAAGATCGTTGAAAAGAGACATTTAAGATACCCGGAAAAGGTCACAAACATCCTGAAGTGCAAGAATCCGCGCTGTATAACAAGCGTAGAGCAGGAGATAGAGCATTGCTTTAAGCTTACGGACCCGGTAAAGGGCGTTTACAGATGTGTTTACTGTGAACAGGCATACAGCAAGAAATAACAAATGCCGGAATATAAAGAGGGACGCGGGATGCGCCGCATGTTTTAACTCTCCGACAAGCAAAAAGACCTCAGGGCAGATACGGCCCTGAGGCACTAAACTCGAACATCGCATCACTTTTCCCATCTGCGCGAGAAGCTCGCTCGATGGGGTGATGCTCGTTCTCGTTAAGTGTTTTGCTAAATGAGAGTCAAAACATACGGCGCATCCCGCGTCCTTTTTTATTCCCGTTAATGTTATTTACAGCCCTTTCTCAGACTTTGGATCTTTATTCTTAGAAATGTAAGCATTTACAAACCGCATTTTCTGTGATAAACTTAAAAACATGAAATGGATTTTTGACATGCATATTTCCAAGAGGAGAATTTGATTCGGAAAGGATATGTTTATGAAGATCTTCACTAAAAAAGCCTGTTTTGCCCTGATTTTGACCGCGTTCTTTTCGGCCTTTCTGTTCTTTGTGCCTTTACGGGCAAAAGCGGATGCAAATATCTATACGCTTAAAGCAACCGATGAAGACCTTAATCTTGCGGCGCTTGGCAAAAAAGACCGTATTGCCGACGGAAACTACGGAACAAACGGATATTTTAAATTTGTCGGAATGAATATCCGTGCAAACTCCGACACTCTTATAATTGAGCTTGCAAAAAGAGAGGGCAGCAGCATTCAGTTTACCGTAACCGGCGCTGCAAACCTCTTTCTTGAGGTTGCGAGCAACGGTAATTCCAACGATTCTGACTGTATCCTTATACGGATGGACGACAATAAAGAGATCGTTCCGCAAGGATACGAAAAGCCTGTATTTGTTGTTTCGGGCTCTGATCCGACCGCTGTAAGCTTCTTAAATCTTTCCGCAGGCACTTATATGCTCCGTTCTCCGGAAGGCACAAGCCACGACAACAGAGGCTTCCGCCTGTTTTCGGCGAAAGTTGCGGAATACCCCGACGGAAATATCCCTCAAAGATCTGAGTGGGGTAGTGTTAATGCACCTAAAGTCGAAGGGATAAAACAAGACAAAACCAAGCTTATTGTTACTTATTCCGCAAAGCTCGGTTATGACGGCGGCGATTACCTTAAAGTCGACATGAAGGATTCCGAAGGAAATGTTGTCGAGACACGTACTGTGACTACCGAAGGCGATAGTACTGAAGTATCCTTTGTCCCGGAAGCTTCGGGCGAATACAGCTTTACAGCTGTTCTCGGCCGTTACGGCGAAGAAGACAAAGCACCCGTTGATTCAGCAAAAGCCTCTTTTTTACTCCCTCTTAAAGACTTTGAAAAGTTTACCGTAACAAATATGGGCGGTGGGTCTGTGATGCTCGAATGGGCAACAGTTCCGGAAGCCGAAAACTATGTCATAACCTTTACAGAAGAAGGAGGCAACTCCGTTGAAAAAGGGCCTTACCCCGCAGAAGAAACAAAACTTATGCTTACGGGGCTTACTGTAGATAAAGAATATGATTTTACGATCACTGCCAAAGCAACAGGCACGCCCGAAAGAAAGATTTCAGCAACGGTTAAAAAGATTGTCCGAAACAGGCTTGACAGGACCTGGACGTTTGCGTACTTTGGCCAGTCGGTAAACGGAAGCAGAAACCTTATAGAAGACCTTAATGAAGATGCTTTTACCTTCAAACTCAAATCCTGTACCTTTAACGAAGCAACAGGCGAGATAATAGATAAAGGCGGCAAGTTTACCGCATATTACGACGGTATCTCGTATTATTACACTCAGATAGATGCGGCAAACGAGAATTTCGAGCTGACAGCGACCTTTACCGTGGATTACATCAATCCGACTCCCGACGGTCAGGAAGGTTTCGGACTTGTCATCCGTGACAGTATCGGAGAAAACGGCGTTTCAAACAAGAATTTTGAGACAAACTCCGCATCGATCATCGCCACAAAGTTTGAATCCACGCAGGATGGTACCAAATACAGCATGAAGGACGGTCTCGGTGTCCGCTTTACTTACGGTCTTACCGCAGAAAATATCGCAGACGGCACCATGAGCACAAAAGGCACCTGCAAAACTACTCCGTGCCAGTATGAGAGCGGAAACCTCATCAACAAGGGGGATGTCTATACCCTTACGATCAAGAAGACAAATACAGGCTATCATTGCATTTATAACAATGACGAATATATCCTGTACGGCGTTGACAAGCTCCTTGTGATCGATCCGGAGCATGTATATGTCGGATTTGCTGTTGCACGAGGCTGCAATGTTACCGTGTCGGATGTCAAATTCAGTACTTCGGACCCGAAGAACGATCCGCCTGCACAGCCCGAACCCGATCCAAAGTTTAACGTCGGTGTTACGATAGTTTCATCCGACACAAGCGGAACTACCGATTACACCTTAAGATTCCGTGCAAATGCTGACGGTACTGCTTATGTTACAAACGCCATGGGCAAGAAACTTGCGGAGAACCTCGAATGCAAAGCAAACGAGATATTTGAAGTTGTTGTGCCCATTGCTGAAGGATCAAACAATCTGATCATAAACTTTGCCGCAAAAGAAGGCTATGTAAACGAGCTCGGAGAGCAGCCGTCAACGTATTTTTCGATATCAAAGAGCATTCTCGTTAATGTACGGAAATATCCTAATGATGTCTTTTATGTCGCTCCCGGGGCAAAAGGCTCCGGAGCCGGTACAAGAGAGGATCCGACCGATATCTTCGTAGCGATATCCTTTGTACTTCCCGGACAGAAGATCGTTCTTCTTGACGGAACCTACGATATGAAGTACCAGATCAAGATCGTAAAGGGCAACAACGGTACCGCCGATGCCATGAAATACATGGTTGCCGATGAAGGCGCACACCCTGTGTTCGATTTCTCGAACTCTCCGGAAGGAGGTTTTGTGAACTGGGGTCATTACTGGTATTTCGAAGGTTTTGATGTATGCAACACAAGGGATAACCTCAAAGGCTTCCAGCTTGCCGGCAGCAACTGCGTTGCAAGAAATATCAACACCTACAATAACGGTGATACAGGCTTCCAGATAAGCGGTTCGTCAAACGATCCGAAAGCCGAGTGGCCAAAGAACAACACTGTCATTGACTGTACTTCGCATGACAATGCCGATTCTGCATTTAACAATGCGGACGGTTTTGCCGCAAAGCTTTCTGTTGGTGAAGGAAACCGCTTTATCGGCTGTATTTCCTACAACAATATCGATGACGGATGGGATCTTTATGCTAAAGTAGAGACTGGTCCGATCGGCGCCGTGACTATCGAGAAATGTGTCGCTTTCAATAACGGATTCCTGTCGGACGGCAGGGGCTACGGTGACGGAAACGGCTTCAAGCTTGGCGGAGACGGCATTTCCGTAGAGCATGTATTAAAGGATTCAATTGCTTACGGCAACAGGAATGTCGGCATCACAAGCAACAGCAACCCTTCCTGCAGGGTTTACAACTGCATTTCCTATGGAAACTCGGCAAACGGCATCGCACTTTACGGCAAAGGCGAAGCTGCCCGTAATTTCGAACTTTCCGGTGTTATCTCGATGAAGAACGGAAGCGCCGATAACACTAAGGAGCAGGAGCTTGCTTCTGCATCCAACTATCTTTGGACAGGTTCAAAGTGCGCAAATTCCGAAGGAAAAGAGCTTACGTATTCAATCTTTGCAAGCACCGACCTGAAGATAATTCCCACAAGAAATGCAAACGGCAGTATCAACATGAACGGACTTCTTGAGTTCAAAGAAGGTTCGAAGGTTGAAAATGCAGGGGCCGCCTTTGACGGTACCAAGGATGAGCCGGGGCTTACGATCCCTGCCGATAAAACGGAACAGACACCGACGGATGAACCGGTAGTTACTCCCACAGATCCTCCGACGGGAGCCATTCCCGAGCCCGATGCACCGGAACGCGACAAGACCGTTCCGATAATCATTGCTGTTGTTGCGGGTACAATATTGCTTTTTGGTCTTTGCTTCCTGCTTGTGAAGAGGTATCAGAAGAAGAAAAAGAAGTAAGCTGTTATTTACGGTCGGGCTGCCTTTGAATCAGTTACAGGCAGCCCGACTCTAAATTTGCTTAAAAATACTCTAAATTTGCTTAAAAATATATGTTTGCATTTTCCTCCGTACTATGTTAAAATATTTCGGAATGAAAAAAAGGAGAAAAAATCATGAAAAAAAGCTTTAGTATGGAGCTTGCCGGCAGAACATTAACAGTAGATGTCGGCAGAGTAGCTGCCCAGGCGAACGGCGCAGCATTAATGCACTACGGTGACACCACCGTGCTTTCAACAGCAACAGCATCTGACAAACCCCGCGACGGTATCGACTTCTTCCCCTTAAGCGTGGAATTCGAAGAGAAGCTTTACGCAGTAGGCAAGATCCCCGGAGGTTTCACAAAGCGTGAGGGCAAACCTACCGAAAACGCGATCCTTACAAGCCGCGTTATCGACCGTCCCATGCGTCCTCTGTTCCCGAAGGATTACCGTAACGACGTTACCTTAAACAACCTTGTACTTTCCGTAGATCCCGACTGCAGGCCCGAAGTTCTTGCAATGCTCGGCGCATCTATCGCAACCTGCATTTCGGATATCCCGTTTGCCGGCCCCTGCGCAATGACACAGGTAGGCATGATCAACGGCGAATTCATCATCAACCCTTCACAGGAGCAGTGGAAGAACGGCGATCTTAACCTTACCGTTGCTTCAACACGCGAGAAGGTAATCATGATCGAAGCCGGCGCCAACGAGATCCCCGAAGCCAAGATGATCGAGGCTATCTATAAGGCCCATGATATAAACCAGACAATTATCGATTTCATCGACAAGATCGTTGCAGAGGTAGGAAAGCCGAAGCACGAATACACAAGCTGCGCTATCCCCGAGGAAATGTTTGCAAAGATCAAAGAACTTGTTCCTTCCGAAAGAATGGAAGAAGCTGTGTTCACCGACGAAAAGCAGAAGAGGGAAGCAAACATCAAGGCTATCACAGAAGAGCTCGAAGCTGCATTTGCGGATAACGAAGAGTGGCTTGCGATCCTTGGTGAGGCTATCTACCAGTACGAGAAAAAGACTGTAAGAAAGATGATCCTTAAAGATCACAAGCGTCCCGACGGCCGTGAGATCACCCAGATCCGTCCTCTTGCAGCAGAAGTGGATCTTATCCCGAGAGTACACGGTTCCGCAATGTTCACCCGCGGACAGACACAGATCTGCGATATCTGTACCCTTGCTCCTCTTTCTGAGCAGCAGAAGCTTGACGGTCTCGATGAAAACGAGCTTTCAAAGCGCTATATGCACCACTACAACTTCCCTGCATACTCTGTAGGCGAGACAAAGGTTTCAAGAGGTCCCGGACGCCGTGAGATCGGCCATGGCGCACTTGCTGAAAGAGCGCTCATTCCGGTACTTCCTTCCGAAGAAGAGTTTCCTTACGCTATCCGCTGCGTATCCGAAACCTTCGAGTCAAACGGTTCGACTTCAATGGCATCTACATGTGCATCCTGTATGTCACTTATGGCTGCCGGCGTTCCGATAAAGCGCATGGTTGCAGGTATTTCCTGCGGTCTTGTAACAGGCGAGACAGATGATGATTTCGTACTTCTTACCGATATCCAGGGTCTTGAAGACTTCTTCGGAGATATGGACTTCAAGGTAACCGGTACAACAGAGGGTATCACCGCTATCCAGATGGATATCAAGATCCACGGCCTTACCCGTCAGATCGTAGAGGGTGCTATCGCACGCTGCCGCGAAGCAAGGCTTTTCATCATGGATACATGCATGAAGCCCGTTATTGCTGAGCCTCGTAAGGAAGTAAGCAAGTACGCACCGAAGATCATCCAGATCCAGATCGATCCTTCTAAGATCGGTGAAGTTGTCGGCCAGCGCGGTAAGACTATCAACGCTATCATCGATCAGACCGGTGTCAAGATCGATATCACCGACGACGGTGCCGTTTCCGTATGCGGTACGGACGCAGATGCAATGCAGAAGGCAGTTAAGCTTATCGAGACCATTGTTTCCGAATTTGAAGAGGGCAAGGTTTACGAAGGTAAAGTAGTAAGCATCAAGGAGTTTGGCGCATTCCTCGAGTTTGCACCCGGCAAGGAAGGCATGGTACACATCTCCAAGATCGCAAAAGAGCGCATAAATCATGTTGAAGATGTGCTCACCCTCGGTGATGTTGTTAAGGCTGTATGCCTTGGCAAGGACAGAATGGGCAGAGTAAGCTTCAGCATCAAGGATGCCCAGTAAAAAATGATCAAAAGTGCCGCGGCCCCAAAGACCGCGGCATTTTTTAGGAGTAAATTTGAGTAACGTAACTAAACTTAAAAACGGAATAACAGTTGTAACAGAGCGTCTTCCGTACTTCCGTACCGCATCCTGCGGGATTTTCGTCAATGCCGGTTCAGCCTTTGAAAATGCATCAAACAATGGAATATCGCACATGTTCGAGCATATGGTGTTCAAAGGGACCAAAACGAGAACGGCCGCGGACATTGCAGACGAGACAGTAAGGCTCGGGGATGACATCAATGCATATACAAGCAAGGAGTTCACCGTTTATTACGGAACTACGCTTGGTTCGATGCTAAAGAGAATGTTCGAGCTTTTCTCGGACATGCTGAAAAATTCGGTATTCGATGAAAAGGAACTCGAAAAGGAAAAGCAGATAGTTTGCGAAGAGATCGCAATGTACGAGGATTCGCCGGAAGATATCGTTCACGACAGGCTGCAGGAAGCGGTCTTTGCAGATCATCCTCTTGGATATATCATCTCCGGAGAAACGGCAGCAGTAAACGGCATTACCAAAGAGGATCTTATTTCCTTCAGGGACCGTTTCTATACTGCGGAAAACATGATAATCTCGGTAGCCGGTAATTTCGATGAAGATATCCTTGATCTTCTTGAAAAAGAATTCGGCGATATCCCTGCGGGCAAAAGCAGCATACCGATGCTTACAAGACCCGTATACACAAGATGCATCACCGGCGTAAACAAGCGAATTGACCTTTATCACATCAACCTTGCATTCCCGGCGATCCCTGCCGATTCTCCCGAGCAATACGCAGCAGCGGTTTTTCATTCGGCATTCGGCGGCAGCAACAATTCACTGCTTTTCAGAAATATCCGTGACGAGCTTGGTCTTGCTTATTCGGTATATTCCTACAACAGCACCTTTAAGACATGCGGTCTTACACAGATCGATGTTACCGTAGATGAAAAAGATGCAGTAAAAACTGTTGACGAAATCATCAAAATAGCGGACAATATCAAGAAGAAGGGGTTTGATCCGGAACAGATCCGTTACTGCAGGGAGCAGGCTGTGATAGAGCTTATAATGGGCAGCGAGGGCACAGGAGACAGGATGTCGCTTAACGCCAGGCAGCTTCTTGCTTACGGCAGGCTCATAAGCATTGAAGAGCAGACAGATCTCCTTAATTCCGTTTCAGTGGATGATGTTACGGATTATGCCCGGAAATATCTTGATACAGACAGGCTTTCCGCATGTATAGTCGGGAAAAAGCAAAAGAATATCACGGAAAAGATAAAAGAACTTTTTGGGATGTAAGATCGTATTTCGCTCCGGACAAGATATACTTAAACGATTAAGTAATTTATTTTTATATAACAGTCACAGTCTCTTGATTTTTGGTCTGCTTACGATAATATTAATATAGCAGTAATTAAACCGATGGACATCGTATCGGGATAATACCGTAGATCAAAGCGATCGGAAATGAGAGGTAAAAACGTGGGAATACGCAAAAGGGCTGCAGGCATTTTGATGCCGATCTCATCCCTGCCGTCGGAATACGGCATAGGATGCTTTTCAAAAGAAGCATACGACTTTGTCGACAAACTGAAAGAAAGCGGTCAGACTTACTGGCAGATACTGCCTCTTGGCCCTACAGGCTACGGAGATTCGCCGTACCAGTCTTTTTCAACATTTGCAGGCAATCCGTATTTTATAGATCCCGAGACTCTTATCGAAGAAGAGCTTCTTACAAAGAAAGAATGCGATTCTTTTGATTTTGTTTCGCATCCGAATTATGTCGAATACGAAAAGATATACAAATCCCGCTTTAAGCTTCTGAAGCTTGCGCATGAGCGCTTTAAGACAAAAGAATGTCCCGAATATCTTCAGTTCTGTTCGGAACAGGCTTTCTGGCTTGACAATTACGCACTCTATATGGCGATCAAGGACAGCAAGGGCTCTGTGTGCTGGCGCGAATGGGAAGACGATATCCGCCTCCACCATCATGATACAGTTGAAAGATATAAAAATGAGCTTCATGAGGAATTCTGCTTCTATCAGTTCCAGCAGTATGAATTCTTTAAGCAATGGGACAAGCTTAAAAAATACGCAAACGAAAACGGTATCTATATAATCGGCGACCTTCCGATCTATGTTGCGCTTGACAGTGCGGATGCCTGGGCCGAACCCGCGCTCTTCCAGATGGACGAGAACGGTGAGCCCACACGTGTTGCGGGCTGCCCGCCGGATGCGTTTACAGAGCTTGGACAGCTTTGGGGCAACCCCCTTTACAACTGGGAATATCACGAGAACACAGGCTACGGCTGGTGGATCTCCCGTATCCGCAATTGCTTAAGGCTCTACGATATCGTAAGGATCGACCATTTCAGGGGATTTGACGAATATTACAGTATTCCCGCCGATGCCGAAAATGCAAAGATAGGCCGCTGGGAAAAAGGCCCCGGAATGAAGCTGTTTTATAAGCTTCGCGAGGTTCTCGGTGATGTGAACATTATCGCCGAAGATCTCGGTTTCCTTACCCAGAGCGTGATCGACCTGCTGAATGAATCCGGGTATCCCGGCATGAAGGTACTTCAGTTTGCTTTTGACGAATCGGGCACAAGCGGATATCTTCCGCATAATTATACAAATAACTGTGTCGTATACACCGGTACCCATGATAATGCCACAACAGAAGGCTGGTACTGGAGCCTCACAGAAAAAGAAAAAGCTATCGTAAACGAATATCTGGCTTATGAGCCCCGGTATGACGGGCGCATCAGCACAAGGCTCATCAGGACTGCAATGCTTTGTCCTGCCGACATGGCGATAATCCCTATACAGGATTATCTTGCTCTTGGCAACGAAGCACGCTGCAATACGCCTTCCACGCTTGGTGACAACTGGAAATGGCGCTGTTCCAAGGACTTCTTTACCGATGAACTTATAAAACAAGTAAGGAGGGTTACCGAGCTGTACGGCAGATGCGACATTCTGCGTCCCGAGGTCTCAAGCGAAGTATCCGTTTCCGATGATGAAGTTCAAGAGGAAAAATGAGTTCAAGACCTAATGACAGTAAAAACAAAAAGACCGGAACCCGGCAAAAGTCCGAGGGTACAGCCAAAAGCGGTACAAAAAGAACCGTTCCGAAAAACGTGACCGCAGACAAGGGCTCCGGCAGAAAAACTCCTCAGACAAAGAGAGGAGAGACTTCCGCAAAAACAAGGGCCGGCTCTTCCCGTAAAGAAAAATACGAACAGGAAGAACTTGACCTTGAACTTGAAACAAAAGAAAAAAGAGTACTTACGAAAGAAGAGCAGTCGGTAAGGAACGAAATAATCCTTACCGTTACGGCTCTTGTTTCGGTACTTTTGACACTTACGTTCTTTGGCCTCGGCGGCCCGGTCGGAGAGTTCATCAATCGTGTGCTTTTCGGTGTAATGGGTGCGCTTGGCTTCATTTTCCCGCTCCTTCTGTTTTTCTTCGTCGCATTTGCCCTTTCTAATCACGGCAACAAGGTCGCAAGCCACAAGATGCTTGCGGGAATTGCTTTTCTTTTCCTTTTTACAGCCTTGTTACAGATGATCTTCGGACTGCCGGAAGGCATGAAGATCCTTGATTATTATAAGCATTGCGCAGATACAAAGAGCGGCGGCGGCGTACTCGGCGCACTTATCGCTGTTCCGTTTACGCGCGCTTTTGATACTGTTGCGACATATTGCATTATCATCGCTTTTATGATCATTTTCCTGATCATTCTTACAGGAAAGGCCATCTTTGAGATGGTCACACGTGCCGGAAAAGAAAAATACAAACGTACCCGCGATCTTATCAAAGCAAAAAGCGAATATTACGATATAGAACAGCAGGAATTTGAAGATGACCGCAGACGCGGCATCCAGATAGTCACTCTTGATGAGATGAATGAAGGCGTTCCGGAACCCGAAGAAAAAGAAGACAAGACCTTTATCGAAAAGATAATGGATCTGGGCTCGAATCTGCACGGCGGAAAGAATGAAAAACACAGGGATCCCGAGGATTATTCGGATATCACAAACAACCCTCATATACACTTTGCAGAAGACCTTGAACTTAAGAACAAAGGCCGGAAGCTTGAAAACGAAATCCCTGCAGAGCAGGAAAAGGCTCCCGCAGAAAAGTCAGACGCTTTCAAAAAGGCTGCGGATACTTTCCCCAAGTTCACTATCAAGGGAAATGTTGAAGAAGATCCGGTACCCGCACCGACAGACATGTTTGAGATGACGCCTGAACGAAAGGGAACGGTGCGTACTCCTTCCGAACAGGCTGAATTTGCGGGCACTGATATCAGGGAACGTGTCGAAACAAACAAGGTTCCCGACGCATCTGCGGATGTTCCGCCACATCAGATTGAGAAAAAGCGCGAAGAATCAGACCCGAAACTTAATGCCGAAACCGCAGCGCAGATCGACGCAAGTCTTTCTTCACAGGCGGAGCTTAAGGCAAAATACGTTTTCCCGCCCGTAACACTTCTTAACGAGGCAAAATCAAAGAACGGCGCAGTCTCAAAGAAGGAGATCGAAAAGAATGCGGAAACGCTTACAAGCACTCTCGAAAGCTTTGGCGTCCATGTGAAGCTCCTTAATGTAAGCTGCGGTCCGACAGTCACAAGATACGAACTTTCCCCCGAACAGGGCGTTAAGGTTGCGAGCATCACAAAGCTTGAAAATGATATCAAGCTTAATCTTGCAGCTTCGGATATCCGTATAGAAGCACCCATCCCCGGAAAGGCAGCAATAGGCATAGAGGTTCCAAACAAGGAGAACAGCACCGTTTCGATCCGTGAGCTTATTGAAAGTCCGGAATTCAAGAAGCAGGCTTCAGGAATCACATTTGCAGTCGGCAAGGATATCTCCGGAGACTGCATAGTCACGGATATCTCCAAAATGCCTCACCTTCTTATCGCAGGTGCGACCGGTTCCGGTAAATCCGTCTGCATAAATACGCTCATCATGAGCATACTGTATAAATATAAACCCGAAGATATAAGGCTTATAATGATCGATCCAAAGATGGTCGAACTCGGTGTTTACAACGGGATCCCGCATCTTTTGATCCCTGTTGTTACAGACCCGAAGAAAGCCGCTGCTTCGCTTAACTGGGCCGTTCTTGAGATGACGAACCGTTACCAGAAGTTTGCCGAGGCCCATGTCCGCGACCTGAAGGGCTATAACGCCTATGTCGAGGCTGAAAAGAAGAAGCCGCAAAATAAGGCTTTGCTTGAGGAAGATCCCAAGAAATTCGACAAAATGCCTCAGGTTGTCATCATAGTGGACGAGCTTGCTGATCTTATGATGGTTGCTCCGGGCGAGGTTGAAAATTCAATCATACGTCTGTCACAGCTTGCGCGCGCCGCAGGAATGCATCTTGTCATCGCAACGCAGAGACCTTCAGTCAATGTCATTACAGGTCTTATCAAGGCAAATATGCCTTCACGTATCGCGCTTGCAGTTACTTCAAGCATTGATTCGAGGACGATCCTTGATCAGGGCGGTGCGGAAAAGCTTCTCGGAAAAGGTGATATGCTGTTCTCACCCATGAACCTTCCTAAGCCCGTGCGTGTCCAGGGCGCCTTTGTTTCGGATGGTGAAGTAGAGCGTGTCGTTGAGTTTATCAAAGACGAAAACGCGGTTGCGGAATACAGTGAAGAGGTATCTTCAACCATCAATTCAATGAATATCTCCGGCGGAAAATCCGTGAGCCAGAGCGCACAGCCCGACGGACAGGAGGCTTCCGGTACCGATGAGGATGAATACCTGTTTGAGGCCGCAAGGCTTATAATCGAAAAACAGAAAGCGTCTATAGGTATGCTCCAGCGTGTTTACAGGATCGGTTTCAACAGGGCAGCAAGGATAGTGGATACTCTGACGGATATGGGTGTTCTTGGTCCCGAAAACGGCACCAAATCCCGTGAGATACTCATGACAAAGGAACAATTCGATGAATTTGCATCAAACTACAAAAAGTAAAACAACAAAACAGCCCGGAAGCTTTCTTTCGGGCTGGCTTGTTACGAACGCTTTTATGCGCACAAAGAAGTTTACCGAACTTCAGGAAATGTTTGAAGCTGCGGCAAAGAAGGCAGGGATAAGGCTTAAAAGCTTTTCCAACGCAGAGCTGCTCGCGGGGATGAAGCTCAGACGCAAGCCGGATTTCGTCCTTTTCTGGGACAAAGACGTGCTTCTCGCGTCGTACCTTGAAAGTCTTGGGATACCCGTGTTTAACAGCGCAAAGTCGATTGCTCTCTGTGATGATAAGGGCAAGACCTTTCTTGCGTTAAAAGACAGCGGGCTTCCGCTTCCAAAGACTGTCCTTGCTCCCTTTACCTTTGATACGGTAGGATATACCGATCTTTCTTTTGTTGACAGGGTTACAGCCAGGCTTGGACTTCCGCTTGTGATAAAAGAAAATTACGGCTCTTTCGGGATGCAGGTCTATCTTGCAAATACACGGGAAGAGATTGTTGAAAGACTTAAAGAGATATCTCCGAAGCCCTGCCTTTTCCAGGAGTTTTTAAGCGAGCGCGCCGGAAACGATATACGCGTGCAGGTGGTCGGGAACAAAGTCGTATGCTCAATGGCAAGACATTCGGATACGGATTTCCGTGCAAATGTGACCATTGGCGGAAAGATGAAAGCTTATGAACCGACCGCAGAAGAGAAGAGGATGGCATTAAAGGCCTGCAAGGCACTCGGGCTGTCGTTTGGCGGCGTTGATATAATATACGGCAAAGAAGGTCCCGTGATCTGCGAAGTCAATTCCAACGCGCATTTTAAGAATATCCTTGAATGTACGGGAGTTAATGTTGCGGAGGCGATAATGGAGCATATCGGAAAGTCTGTCCGCAAAAGAAAAAAGTGAGGCTTTACATGAAATTCTGGCTTATATACCGCAAAGAAGATACCTTAAAGAACAAAGCCTATATCGAAACTTATATATGGCTTGCACCGGAGTTTGGCTTTGAGTGCAGGCTTGTGCTCGTATCCGAGCTTTTATGCGGAGTAAAGGATGGAAAACCTTTTGTTTACGGTCCCGAAGAGCTTCCAGCTTTTGCAGTGGTTCGCACAATAGACCCCGACCTTTCAAAGCATCTCGAGCTTTGCGGTGTTAGATGCTTTAATTCTTCTTTTGTTTCAAGGATATGCAATAACAAGGCTTATACATACGCGTATCTTTCAAATGCCGGGATCCCAATGCCCGATTCTGTTTTTGTAAAGAACAGGGATCTTGCAGGTTATCTTGCCACATGTGAAAAGGGGAAAGTAGTAAAGAGCGTTTCCGGACACGGCGGTGCAGAAGTCGCGCTTTTTGACGGTGATATCGAAAGGATCATCAATCTTGTCCATGGCGAAGATGTTGTGGTTCAGGAGCGTATAGGCAACAGGGCAAGGGATCTTCGCGTATACTGCCTCGGAAATCGCATCCTGGCTTGCGTTTTAAGAGAATCCGATGACGATTTCAGGGCCAATTTCTCACTTGGCGGCAATGTGTCACTTTATACATTAAAACCCCATGAAAAAGACCTTGTTATGTGTATTATTAACAAACTTGATTTTAATCTTGTCGGAATTGATTTTCTACTTGACGAAAAGGACAATTTAATATTTAATGAGATAGAAGATGTTGTTGGGGCAAGGATGCTTTACAAGGTATCGGATATCGATATCGTAGCCGAGTATCTGTCTTACATAAGATCGGTAATCGGCCGGTGAAAACAGCTTCCCGCTTTAGAACACTTTAATATTAATCCCGTACAAGGAGATACGAGAATATGAAATCAGACATCGAAATTGCAAGAGAGACTAAACCGGCTCATATTCGTGATGTTGCAGCCAAGCTTGGCATCACCGAAGATGAGCTCTTAATGTATGGGCGCAACAAAGCGAAGCTTTCCGATGAGCTCTGGGACAGGGTAAAGGATAATCCCGACGGAAAGCTTGTTCTTGTTACAGCCATCAATCCCACACCCATGGGTGAAGGCAAGACCACTATCACGGTAGGTCTCGGAGAAGCGCTTGACAAGCTTAATGTAAAGTCCGTTATAGCGCTGCGCGAGCCTTCGCTCGGACCGTGCTTTGGCCTTAAAGGCGGTGCTGCAGGCGGCGGTTATGCGCAGGTAATCCCCATGGATGAGCTGAACCTGCACTTTACCGGTGACTTCCACGCAATAACCGCAGCAAACAACCTTCTTGCAGCAATGCTTGACAATCACATCAAGCAGGGCAATGCTCTTAACATCAACACAAAGAAGATCGTCTGGAAGCGCTGCATGGATATTAACGACAGAGAGCTCCGCAATATCATCATCGGACTCGGAAGAGAAGCAGACGGCGTAACACGCGAAGATCACTTCATAATCACGGTTGCATCGGAGATAATGGCTATCCTTTGCCTTGCGGCAGATATGGACGACTTAAAGAAGCGCCTTTCACGCATAATCGTTGCTTACGACTACGAAGGAAAGCCTGTCACGGCAGCGCAGCTCAATGCAGTCGGCTCAATGGCAGCTCTTCTTAAAGAAGCAATCAAGCCCAACCTTATCCAGACAATTGAGCATACACCGGCCATCGTTCACGGCGGTCCTTTCGCTAATATCGCTCACGGCTGCAACAGTATCCGCGCTACAAAGACAGCTCTTAAACTTGCGGATGTAGTTGTTACTGAAGCCGGATTCGGTGCGGATCTTGGAGCGGAGAAGTTCCTTGATATCAAGTGCCGTATGGCAGGCTTAAAGCCTTCGGCAGTTGTTCTTACTGCTACAGTACGTGCTCTTAAATACAACGGCGGCGCAGCAAAGACAGAGCTTACGACAGAAAATCTCGAAGCGCTTGAAAAGGGTATCGTAAACCTCGACAAGCACATCGAAAACCTGCACAAATACGGCCTTCCCATCGTTGTTGCGATCAACAGACGTACGGAAGATACAGACGCAGAACTCAATTACCTTGAGGATCACTGCAGAAAGCTCGGCTGCAACTTTGCACTCGCAGAGGTTTGGGCAAAAGGCGGCGAAGGCGGCATAGAGCTTGCAAAAGAAGTGCTCGCAGCTATTGAAAAGCCGAACAGCTTCAAACCTATCTACGAGCTTGATCTTCCTCTCCGCAAGAAGATCGAGACCATCGCAAAAGAGATCTATGGCGCAGACGGCGTAACCTTCGACAAGGAAGCAGAGAAGACAATGAACGAGCTTGAGAAGCTTGGATTCGGCAATATGCCTGTCTGCATGGCAAAGAACCAGTACTCGCTTTCTGATGACGCCACAAAGCTTGGCAGGCCCACAGGATTCAACGTAAATATACGTGATATCTACGTATCTGCAGGCGCAGGCTTTGTTGTAGCGATCACAGGCACCATCGTTACGATGCCCGGTCTGCCTAAGGTTCCCGCAGCAGAGAATATCGACGTAGACGAGAACGGAGATATTGTAGGTTTGTTCTGATAACAGTGTGATCAAAAAAATGGCAGTCACAATCAAGTGGCTGCCATTTTTGTTGCAATCTGACGTTCAAGTTCCTTACGGGATATAAGGTTTGCCGTTTTTATCATAATAAGTTTCTTTTATGGGAGTGTAAGATGTTCCGTCGTATTCCTCAACTCTTTTTCTGCCATCATTATAATAATATGTTCTTTTTACAGGATAGCCGGTAGAAGGATTGTATTCAGTTTCCGAATCAATCGTCCCGTCAGAATTGTAGTAGAACGACTTAATCTGCTGGCCGTCGGAATTATATTCAGAAACGTTTTTTTGTCCGTTTGGATTAAAAAATGTGTCTCTGATTATTTTTCCGTTTTTATCATATTCCCATATCGTTTTACCATTAAAATTTCCATTCGAATCGTAAGAGACATAGCTTATCTGCTTACCGTCACTGTTATACTCGGAAACGGATTTAGAACCATTTTTGTATTCAACTGTTTCCTTTATCTTTTTTTCCGCAGAATCATAATCACTTATAGTAGTATTAACAGATGTTTCGGTAATGGTCCTTGTCAACAGCCCCGCATTATTATATTTATATGTGGTTACGTTTTTTGAGCCATTGTCATACTCATAAGTGGATTTTATGATTTTTCCGGCAGAATTATATTCAGTAATAGCTGTATATACCGTATTTGTCTCGGTTACTTTGGTCTTTTCGCCCAAAGAGTTATATTCTGTGACCTTGGTGTTTCCGTTATCGTATTGGATCGTTTCTTTTGCGATTACACCCAAAGAGTTATATTCTTTGACCTTGGTGTTTCCGCTATCGTATTGGATCGTTTCTTTTGCAATTATTCCTGATTCATAGAACTCAAGAATGGCCGGAATGCTAAGACTTGAATAAATCCTTTTTGCTTTTTTGATCCTTCCGCTTTCGTAGAATTCATCATCCGGGCTTCTGTCATACGAAAGCTTATGATAGACTTCGTTTTCATATTTTGTACCGGTTGCTTTGGGCGCGGAAGCAGTCCAGCCATAGTGCCGCTCGGAAGTTATCCCGGAATCATTACGAAGCAAATGAGATGATCTGTATTTTCCTAATACCCACTGATACAGACGTTCGTTACTATTTACGGGATCATCCCATGTAACATCTACATGATACCAGTTTCCGTCGTCCATTTTGATCATATTCCAGGCATGGTTCATTTCCTTACTGCTCACGGTAATGCATTCAAAACCAAGTTCATCCATAAAGGCTTTAAATACAGCAGAATAACCGCTGCATATTGCAAGTCTGTTTTCGAATACCCAATATGCTTTCGAAGGTATATGAGTTTTCGCCTCGGCGATCTGCGCATCTGACATACTTACGCCTTTATCCCAATCATACCAAAGATAATCATAACTGAAGTTAAATACCATCCAGTCGTGGACTTTGCGGACTTTTTCAACCATGGAATCCGAACTTTTAAGTTTCATTTCGGTAAAGGCCGTGTTGATATATCCGCGTATTTCTTTATTTGGATCGGGTGTGGGTGTTGGTGTTGCGGTGGGTTTCGGAACCTTTATGGGCGTTACGGTAGGGGAATTTGTCGGGGTTTGGGTAGGAGTACTCGTCGGCACTTTAGTCGGTACCTGCGTCGGAGTACTCGTCGGCGCTTTAGTCGGTGTCTGCGTCGGAGTACTCGTCGGCGCTTTTGTTGGTGCCTGCGTCGGAGTACTTGTAGGAGCTTTTGTGGGCACCTGTGTCGGAGTACTTGTAGGAGCTTTTGTAGGGGCCTGTGTCGGAGTACTTGTGGTTGCCTTTGTTGGCACCTGTGTCGGAGTACTTGTCGGATCCGTGCCGGGTGCCTGTGTCGGTACAGGTGTTGTTTCTTCTGTGGGTGTTACAGAAGGAGCATCTGTAGGAGTGGCGAAATCAGTCGGTGTTACTTCATCCGTAGGAACTGGTGTAACGGTAGGCGCTTCTGTGGGGATGGGGGTATTGCTCAACGACGAAGTAGGTTCAGTAACCGACGATATCGTACCTGTCGGAGAAAGATTATCATTAACGGAATTTGTTGGGGTTGCAGATAGAGCAGGAGACAGCGTTACCTCATTTACAGGCTCGTTTATGGGTGTGGCCGTGCTTCGCTGGTGAAAGCTGCAAGCTGAAGAAAGCAAAGCTATTACAAGGATGATAGCTGTGATCTTGATCTTTTTCATTTCTTGTTCCCCCTGCCTGTTTATCTAAAAAATATCAGTTTCCGTAAAAAATATACAAAAGCATATTTATTATAACATGTTCTCAGGAAAAAATGAAACTATAAATAATTAAATTTTTCAATATTAAAAAATAAAAGCTTGCAAAAACATAATAATTGAATTACTCTGTGCTTAACCGAAGTCTAAATCTGACCTCAAGAGGAGGCTGTAAAGATGATCCTTAATGCTGATAAAGGCTACTTTGTAAATGGCGGCGTAAATGTCATGGTATTTGATGATATTTATCCGGCAGGACACCAGTCCGGGATCGGTGTGATAATGCACGGAAAGCGGATCGCAACAAACGGCGATCTTCGGTTTGAGCAGACTCCGGGCCAGTGGCAGCCTGTCCCAAAACAGCTTGACAGGCAGATGGATACGGCATCAAATACTGTAAGCGTTACACTTAAATATCCTAACGAAGACGGGAATCTTACAGGCTTAAATCCGATGATCTATCCCGATATCGACCTTAAGTATCAGATAAAGGTGCAGGGTTTAGAGGATTCTGTTATAGTTACGCTTGATCTTGATTCCGAGATCCCGAGCCTTTTTGCAGGTAAAGCAAGCTTTAATATAGAACTTTTCCCGGGCGGGCTTTTTGGAAAGCCTTATCTTATGGACGGGAAAAGCGGCATTTTTCCGCGTCAGGTCAACGGGCCCGTAAAGATGATGCCTTCAAATTTCAGGTATTCCGGACATCATGCCGTTAATCCCGAAAACGTAAGATTCCCTGCAGACAGAGAGCTTCTTGCCGGGGTTCCGCGCAAAGGCGATCCGGGATATTCGGATGACAATGTGCCTTCAGAGTATAATCCGATAATCGCTGATGACATGATAACCCTTGAATACGCTTCGGGAAAGGTCTTTGTTCTTTGTCCCGATGATCCTTATATGAAGATGCGCATAGAGTGTCTTTCAGACGACACATGCCTTAAGCTTTACGATGGAAGATTGAACCATAATAACGGCTGGTTTGTCATAAGCAGCGAGGTACAGGCAGGACGAAAGGGCACAGTGCTACGGTTAAAGATCACTCCGAATTCCGTGCCGGACTGGAGATATACGCCTGTTGTACAGGTTTCACAGGTCGGATTCCATCCCGGACAGCGCAAATACGCCGTTGTAGAGCTTGATGAGAGGGATAAATACCTTGAACCTAAGGAAGGCTGTCTGTACAGGCTCACTGAAGGCGGCGAGGAAAAGATCAGATCAATTAAGCCTGCAAAAGGGGGTAGTTTTCTCAGGTTTTCTTATCTTGTTCTGGACTTTTCGGATGTTAAGGAAGAGGGGATGTACCGCGTAAGCTACGGGGACAGCCGTTCTGATTATTTCCGTATTGCGCGTGACATTTACGATCGCGGCGTTTGGCAGCCTGTACTCGAGTATTTCCTTCCCGTACAGATGTGCCACATGCGCGTAAACGAGAAATATCGTGTATGGCACGGCCTTTGCCACAAGGATGACGCAAGGATGGCAAGGACCGCCTTTAATCACTTTGACGCTTACTTCCAGGGCGCGGATACGCTGACAAAATATAAGCCGGGAGATGCGGTTCCCGGACTTAACAAGGGCGGCTGGCATGATGCAGGCGACTTTGATCTGAGAATTGAATCGCAGGCGGGTGAAGCATACATTCTGTCACTTGCTTTCGAGGAATTTAATGTTGATCTTGATGCGACAACCATCGACCAGGAGCGTCAGATAGTAGAAATACACCAGCCTGATGGCAAAAACGACATTCTGCAGCAGATAGAGCATGGATTGCTGACTGTTCTTGGCGGATATCACGCACTCGGAAGGTTCTACCGCGGAATTATATGCAGCAGACTGCGTCAGTACGTGCTTCTCGGCGATCCCGCATCCATGACCGACGGCGTGCCGAGTGATGATGACAGGTGGGTATTTACCGAAGAAAACCCTTACAGGGAATATGAGACGACAGCCTATGTTGCAGCATGTGCAAGAGCAATGAAGGGTTATAACGATTCCCTTGCCCTTGACTGTATTGATACTGCGCGAAAGGCATTTGCGGAATGCGAGAAGTACGATCTTTCGGGAAACAAATTCAAGGACAGGATTTTTATGGTCCGCCTGCAGGCTATTGCCGAGCTGTTCCTTACAACAGGTGATGAGTCTTACCACGCCATGATCCTTGAAAATGCCGGTTTTATCACGGAACATCTGTATGAAACCGGATGGGTAGTTGCACGGGTTATAAATAAGCTTAATGATGAGGATTTTAAGGCGAAGATACTTGCAAAACTGCCTGCCGTTGCCGAGCGGATAAAGACGGAATGCGGTGAAAATCCTTACGGTATACCGTATCATCCGTATATCTGGGGCGCGGGATGGGGTATCCAGATGATGGCAAAACAGTATTATTTCCTGCACAAAGCTTTCCCTGAGTTCTTCGGAAGAGAAGTGCTTGAAAATGCGCTGAATTTCATACTTGGATGCCATCCCGGCAGCAATACCGCATCTTTTGCATCGGGAGTAGGAACCCGGTCTGCAACAGTGGCTTACGGGTTAAACCGTGCGGACTGGTCGTATATTCCTGGCGGCGTAATCTCCGGAACAGCACTTATAAGACCTGATTTCCCCGAGCTTCTTGAATTCCCGTTCTTATGGCAGCAGACGGAATATGTGCTTGGAGGCGGATCTTCGAACTATATGTTCATGGTGCTGGCTGTGAAGAAAATATGCTGCGAAACGGAATGACCGCAAATTTTCATATCATAAAACAAAACCCGGATGCCTTCTTTGCATCCGGATTTTGTTTAAGTGACTGCTTATTAAGTGAATCCTTTTATCAGTATTCGATTTTTACAAACTGATTGTTTTTCCCTTTAACATCCTTACGGTTGTGATCGAGAAGATAGATGGCGTCTTTTCCGGCATTCTTTGAGTAATAGACCGCTTTGTCAGCGTAGTTTGCTATCTGGATTATGGTATCTGTCTTAGGAGTTATTGTAACATTTGCGATACCGACAGAAACCGTTACACGATGTCCGTTGGGATTATTCTTATTGGGGATGTCGGCTTTTCGAAGCCTGTCACAGATACGTTTTGCGATCTCTGCAACTTCTTCATCGGAAAGACCGAGCGTCATTCCGAAGAATTCATCGCCGCCGTATCTTGCGAAACGGACGATCTGGTTTTCTTCCTTTCGGCAAAGATCTGAGATCTTTCGGATTATCTCATCGCCTTTTGCATGGCCGTAGGTATCGTTGCATTCTTTGAAATAATCAATATCAATAAAGATCGCACCGATCTTTTGTTTCCTGCTTTTTGCCTCGTCGATGAAATCGGAAGCAACACTGAGAAGAGCGGAACGGTTCAGAAGCCCGGTCAGAGGTTCGCGCTGTGAAAGGATCTCGTTCATGCGGACCTGCTTGGTCAGTTTCTGGATCTCGGCATCCGACGCAGACATTATCTTATGCAGATTAAGCTGGTCCTGGGTGAATTCTTTCAGTCGTTTTTCATACAGATCCTCAAGCTTTTGGTAATACTCAATGGCAAGTTCTTTTTCTCCGAATGCACTGTAATATTCCGAAAGAGAGCGGGCAACTATCAGCTGTTCGATGGTGCCGCTGTTGTGTTCTGAATAGATCTTTAACTGTTCAACTATCTTTTCCGCGCGTTTCTTGTCCTTACATTCAACAAGAAGATGTGAGACATTCCGAAGATCCTCATAAATCGGATGAGGATAGATATCCTTCGGTATGTATTTCATTGCCTTGTCGGAAAGCTTTTTGGCAGATGCGGTATTCCCTTTTTTATATGCAAGAATTGCACGTCTTAAATAATAGTCGCAGACAAGCGGCTTAAAATCCACTTTATCAAGCCATCCTTCCATTTCGGCAAGGATCGCTTCGGCTTTGTCTTTATCTCCGAGGTCTGAATAATAATTTGCAAGATTTATGCAGTACATTGCACAATCGGAGTATCCTTCGGGAAACTCTGACTTGTGAAGTGCTATGCATTCCTCAAGCATTTTGATGGCATTATTCAGATCGCCGAGAAAATGATAACAGGAAGAAAGATTATTCAGGACGGAAAGCAGCGATTCACCTTTGATCCTGTGCTTTTTCATTATATGGTATGCCTTATCGTAACAGGCAAGCTCCATCTGGTGATTTTCCTGCCTGCTGTAGGCATATCCGAGCATTACATAGGCTCTTACGATAAGTTCCGGTTCTTTTGTGTCTTTTACAAGAGCTACGGCTTTTATGGCATTAGAAAAAAGCTTGTCCCGGTCGTCGAGGCAGTAATAAGCGAAGGCGATATAATAATATGCTGTTCCCACAAGGAGCGAGTCACCTGCGGCTTTACCCTGTTTTACGAGTTTTTTAAGCTCGGCTATAAGCTTTTTCTTGTTTTCCTTGTTGGCAAGGTAGGTTTCTTCAACAAGTTTAATGGATGATGCCATTTATTTGTCCTCCGGCTTTTCAGAATCCGAAATAGTTCCTGCAGTTATTATAGCTTATATTCCGGACAATGTCACCAAGAACTCTGTAGTCTGCTGGATATTCGCCGTTCTCAACCCATTTGCCGAGCAGATCGCAAAGTATCCTGCGGAAGTACTCGTGGCGGGTGTAGGAGAGGAAGCTTCTTGAATCGGTCAGCATTCCGACGAAGTTAGCAAGGAGGCCTAAGTTTGCAAGAGACGTCATCTGTTCCGTCATGCCTGTCTTATGATCATTGAACCACCATGCCGAACCCTGCTGGATCTTTCCTACTGCGGAGCCGTCCTGGAAGCATCCGATTATCGTTCCGATAACCGCATTGTCACAGGGGTTAAGGGAGTATATGATAGTCTTCGGAAGCTCATCCGTAGCATTGAGGGCATTAAGGAAATCGGCAAGTTCTGCAGCCGGAGCATAGTTATTTATAGCGTCATAACCCGTATCGGGGCCGATCTTATTGAACATGAGCCGGTTGTTATCGCGCTTTGCACCATAATGCAGCTGCATTACCCAGCCGAGACGGTGATACTCCCTGCCGACAAAGAGCATGAATCCTGTCTTGAATTTCAGCTCTTCATCCTTTGATATTTCTTCGCCGTCAAGCTTCTTTGCGAGGATATGGTCGAGTTCTTCTTCTGTAGCGGGCTTATATGTAACATAGTTCAGACCGTGGTCTGAAACCCTGCACCCACGTTCGTTGAAGTATTCCATGCGGTTAATAAGAGCCTTTGCAAGATCGTCAAAGCAGGAGATCTTTACGCCGGATACTTCCGAGAGCTTCTCTATATAGGCGCAGAAATCGGGCTTTTCGATGTTCATTGCCTTGTCCGGACGCCAAGCCGGAAGTACTTTTACATCAAAAGAGGAATCGTTCTTGATCTTTTCATGCCACTCAAGAGTATCTACGGGATCGTCTGTAGTGCAGATGGTGTCCACATTTGAACGACGGATGAGGTTGCGTACCGAAGAATCTGCCTCGGCAAGGCGTTTATTGCAGATATCAAAGATCTTATCGCAGTTTTCTGTGGTAAGAGGCTCATAAATATCAAAATAACGCTGAAGTTCAAGATGGCTCCAGTGATAGAGCGGGTTTCCGATCGCTTTTTCAAGTGTTGCGGCCCATGCGCGAAACTTCTCACGGTCCGAAGCATCACCCGTGATATATTTCTCGTCAATGCCGTTGGAACGCATCTGGCGCCATTTGTAATGGTCACCGCCAAGCCATACCTGGGTGATCGTCTCAAACTTTCTGTCCTCGGCGATCTCTTTGGGGTTGATGTGGCAGTGATAGTCAATTATAGGCATCTTTGCCGCATACTCGTGATAAAGCTTTTTGGCTGTTTCGGTTGAAAGAAGGAAATCCTTCGTCATAAATTCCTGCATATCTGCCTCCGTTTTAATATGATCTTTGATCTGTTAAAGCCGTTTCGGGCTTAAATCTCGTTTTTTGCAAAATCCGTAGTGCCGCGTTCAACAAGGTCGTTTGAAATTGTCGTCCTGTTGGGCACATCATTGCCTGAGAATACGCGCATCAGCGTATTTACAGCCGTAATGCTTATTGTCTCTATGTGATTATCAATTGTTGTAAGCTCGGGTTCGCAGCAGCTCGAAAGAAGAGAGTTGTTGTAACCGATCACGGCAAGATCTTTGGGAATCTTCAGCCCTGCCTGTTTTGCGTATTTTATGGCGCCTACTGCAAGAAGATCCTCGGCCGCGATGACCGCATCAAATTTAACGCCGTTTGCAGCCGCCTCTGTAATGGCTTCTTTAGTCTGGTGCATATCGTTCTTGCATAGCAGCATCAGGTTTTCATCAAGCTTTAATCCTGCGGACAGTATCGCTTCTTTATAGCCGGAAAGCTTCTGCTGACCGCTGTATGACTTCGAATGGTACAGGTAAAGGATATTCGTCCTTCCGTTTTCGATAAGCTTTGTTGTGGCATCAAACACTGCCTGCGCATCATCACAGAGCGCACAATAGATATTGGGATGATTTATATAACCATTGATGATTATCACGGGTACCGAAGCCGCTGCCTGGAAGAGGTATGTATTATCCTTCCTTTGCGGCTCTAAGAAGCTTGAGCCCACAAGGATAACGGCATCAACACGCTTTGAAAGAAGGAGATCAAGGTATTTCTGTTTATTCTTGAGGTCGTATCCGGTGCAGCAGAGAATAATGTCATATCCGTATTTTCTTAAGTTCTGTTCAAGATAATAAACGGCATTTGCAAGGAACGGGTCGGATGAATCAAGGCAGAGTATACCTATCGTCTTCATGGTGTTAAGGCCAAGACCTCTTGCAAAGACATTTGGGGTATAGCCAAGCTCTTGCATTACATCAAGGACTTTCTGTCTTGTTTTCGGACTTACGTTGGGATTCCCGTTCAAAACACGTGAAACGGTTGCAATAGAGACCCCTGCTTTATGTGAAACGTCATAGATATTCATTAAGATACCCCGGCAGATAAATACATTATAAGGTGCTTTTCGTAAAATTTGAAAGCACTTACAAAATGATTATATAACACATTTTTTTAAATTACAAGCGTATTTTTCGTCAGGTAAGCGGATTAGATTTTTCGTTAGGTAAGCGGATAAGATCGCCGCGGACTTCAAAAAAATCTTTACTGAAAAGATCAGATGTTTTATTATAATTGTATTGAACAGTATCCGGAGGCAGCATGGTACGTTTTGCGACAAAAGAAGATATAGCAGCGATAGAAACCCTTCTGGAACAGGTCCTTCTTGTGCACCATAACGGAAGACCCGATATTTTCAAGGAATGCGGGAAAAAGTACAGCAGG
>JAEEGL013808974.1_pt1 | contig 93010 bp, 79 predicted proteins | sample 9134231 | NCBI WGS metagenome assembly JAEEGL01 (sample SAMN16246548, study PRJNA631951) | gut metagenome | biome: gut microbiome; feature: rumen; material: fiber-attached | host: Bos | place: Iran: Karaj | collected 2018-10 | reverse complement strand
GTTCTTTCCCTCGAGTCAGCTGTGTTCATGCTGCGGATACAAGAATCCCGAAGTAAAAGATCTGTCGATAAGGGAGTGGGCATGTCCATGCTGCGGCGCTGCGCATGACAGGGATATGAATGCTGCAATCAACATCCTGAATGAAGGGATGAAACTATTGACTGCAGCATAAAAAACATCGACCTAACGTACTGTGGGGAGCACGGGAACTTACGCCTGTGGAGACCGTGTAAGACGACACCCTCTTAGGAGAGTATCGCAGTGGTCTTTGAAGCAGGAATCCCCCGCTTCAAAGCCGTTTAGGCTTAAGCGGTGGGAACTTCAAACGGTGTTATAAGTACTGTATATTCCGTTTTCACATCGTTCAGATACAGCACAATCGGATACTTACCAACTTTCCAGGGTTTTTCATCCTGAGTATCTCCTTTGAAGAGGTATTTGACTTCGATCATATATTTATTCATAAGCTGGTCAATCACCTTTTCGAAAGAGCCTTCTATTATGGTCCCATCACTCAGCTCCACAGACATCTTGTCAGGTTTTATATCAAAACGCTGATACTTTTCGGTAAAACCTCCTTCACGGATGCGTATGTATGTTTTTCTTGCAGACTGAATAATAGGATTCTTTACGTAATGGATCACGTCCTTGCACTTCACACTTACTACTTTCAGCTGCTCCTCGCTATACTTCATTAAACGCAGTTCTGCAGTTTCATTTGCATAGGAATTAACCATAAACAGATATCTGTGTCCGGCTTCCAAATAGTATACGCTGCCCGCATCGTAAGGAAGAACTTCAGATCCCACATTTTCGCTATAAAAATACGGGTCGCATTCGACTGATACCTGCAGGTCCTTGTTCAGACCCCTGAAATAGTATCTGTCTGTCTCTTCAGGAGTAAACACCAATACTTTTAATTCTCCGCCTTTTATGACGATCCGGTCATTTCTGCTGATAAGTTCCTCGCCGCAGTCAACAGCCGCTCTCGTCAGTTCTGGGTAGTAATTCACGCCGGATTTAGGCGTATGATGAACCGATCCGTACCTGTCGTTTTCGAAGGTATAGTCGCACTTTAAAAGCCATCTTGCTCCGTTCACGTTCGTCGTGTCGTAATAAGGCGAAGTGGGATTCCCCCTGAGGTCGAAAGTTGCGTCAACGTTGTACCAGACGCCGCAGACTCTGACTAAATTCCAGGCGTGCAGAGCACTTCCGGTCTGGGTTGAATATCCCATAAGATATCTGCAGTCGATTCCGGCTCTGAGCATAAGGTGATAGACAAGCAGAGACACGCCCTCGCAGGTTCCTTTTCTCTCGACCAGAGGACCGTAGGCCTTATAGGAATTTGCAGTATTTACATATCGGGCATGGTTTATCACATAACCGTAGACTGCGCAGGCTTTTTCGTATTCCGTTTTTCCTTCCAGATCCATGCTGGCTATGGCTTCATCTGATTTAGTTTTGAACAGGCTGTCCTGCTGTTCTGTCAGAACGTAATACAGGTCAAATTTTCCGACTTCAACCATCTGATCGCCGTCGTAATAGTAGCTTCTGTAGTTTACGTAACTAGGGGTAAATGCACCTTTGACTGACGTGGTGGTGAGAAGATAAGTCCCCTCATAGGCATTGCCGGTATGTTCATAGGCAAGAGTACTGACTCTTTTTGCCTCTTCAATAATAGCCCTGTCGAGAGACAGGTTCGGGCTTGGCTGAATGTACCATGAGATAGTTATCGATTTTTTTCTGCTACAAAGAGCGTTCCTGAGAGCTGCAGCGGCAGATTCAGGGGAAGTATACACTGTTTCATCTACAACATCACCGTTACCGGGAATCGTAGCGTTTATATCGTCTCCGTCTGAAAAATCAAAATAGTCAGGAATTTCCGTAATCATTTCGCCGACAGGTTCACCAAAGTCTTTATCGTCTGCGAAAACGCTTACAGGTAAAATAGAAATAATCATTAAGATACACAACAGTAATGCGAACACATTCTTTTTCATAGATCCATCCTCCTTTTTCTGCTTTCATAAACATTGAAGCGACAGATTCCTTTTTAATGTTACTCACAAATATACTATACCTCAACTGTGTATTTTAACGCAACAGTGTAAACACAAAAAAACCGGCATTTGTGCAGGTTTTTTTGTTGTAATATATTTATTCTATTATTTTTTTGAACTCACGGCACCTTTCGGAGATATCCTTCGCGCCGAAAACTGCGTTTCCCGCAACAAGTATATCCGCTCCGCTCTCCACAAGCATAGCCGCATTTTCAAGACTTACGCCTCCGTCGACCTCTATTTTGAAATCGAGGTCTTCATTTTTTCTGATCTCGTCGAGTTCACATACCTTGAGTACCGCATAAGGTATGAATTTCTGTCCGCTGAAACCGGGGTTTACGCTCATAATGAGCACAAGATCCACCTCGCCGAGAATACATTCCAGAGTTGAAACCGGAGTCGCAGGGTTAAGAGCAACGCCTGCCTTGCATCCGACTTCTTTGATCTGATGTATCACTCTGTCGAGATGGTCACAGGTTTCCTGGTGAACGACGATATACTCGGTCTGGGGCGTGGCGAAATCGGGAATCCGAAGTTCCGGGCGTTCGATCATCAGATGTATATCAAACGGGAGAGATGTCTTTCCGACAAGACTTTTCACTACCGGCCCGCCAAATGTAATATTGGGAACGAACTGTCCGTCCATTATATCCATATGAACGTAATCTGCCCCTCCCTCTTCTATTAGAGCGACCTGTGCGGCAAGCTGCGAAAAATCCGATGATAGTATAGACGGTGATAGTTTAGCCATTTCAGTACTTCTTTCTTTCTCTTAATTCTTTGTACATCGCTTTATACGACGCATATCTGCTTTTCTGTATTTTTCCTTCCTTAACCGCGTCTTTTACGGCGCAGTCGGGTTCATCCATGTGCATGCAGTTATCGAATCTGCATTTTCCCAGATACTGTTCGAATTCCGGGAAATATATCGCCAGTTGAGTTTCATCAAGTTCAGGCGTTTCGAATGAAGTGAAACCCGGAGTGTCGAAAAGGTAGATATCTCCTTTTACGAACAATTCCGAATGTCTCGTCGTGTTTTTTCCTCTGAGAGTCTTTCTTGAAATCTCACCCACCTCTACGCTTTCACCTATAAGAGCGTTAGTAAGGCTTGATTTGCCTACTCCGGAAGGGCCTGCCAACGCAGCCTGTTTTCCGGAAATGAAAGTTCTCAACTCTTCTATACCCTCTCCTGTTTTTGCCGAAACGCAGAACACAGGGTATATTCCTTTATATATTTCAGCGATTTCCCCGGCCGGACCTATATCCTCCTTATTTACACATACGGCAATATCGGAGTTTTTAAGTTCAGCGGAAACTGCCATGCGGTCGATGACATATGTAAGAGGTTCTGGGTCCTTTGCCGCAGCTACTATAACACAGAGCTGTACGTTCGCTATGGGCGGTCTTTCGTACTCGTTGAGCCTCGGAAGTATGGCGTCAACCGTACCTGCAAGCATCGAAGGATCCGACGCAGTCGAAAGCGGATCGGGTGAAAGTTCTACGATATCTCCTACAAGGGGAGTCTGTCCTTTTATGCGGAATCTGCCCCTCGCCTTGCATTCATAAAGTTGTCCGTCGGAATATACGTAGTAAAAACCGGCTATTCCTTTTATCAGTTTTCCTGTCATCTAGTTCATCAGTTCAAAAGTACCTGCGTCGAAATCAACGCTGTAACTTAAGGTTTTGTTATCGATTACGACTACCGCCGTTCCAGTTCCGCGGCCGTGGATCACGTAATTTATCGAATTCATGCCGTGCGTTTTGGTCATGGTCTCTCTCGGCCACTGGGTAACTCCGCCTGCATTGCCGTAGCTGTCAGTTACGATGATTGCAATATTGTGGTCTCCCGTCTCGAATTCGCTGATATCTATCGTCAGGGAGAGATTGCTTTCGTTTTCACCAATAGTCGTACGCACTATGAGTAAAAACTCCGTCCCTTCCGCAACTTCGTCGCTGTCCGAAGGAGACTGTGAAAGAACACATCCTCTCTCGATTCCGGAATTATAGTCCTCTCTGTAGTTTACCGTGCATGTACATCCCTTTGACGTAATAGCGCTAATCGCGTCTTCAAGTTTAAGTCCGACGACGTTGATCGTGAAAAGATTCGAAGGACTTCCGCTGTTACCCTTTGATACGGTAAGATTTACTGCGCTTCCCCGCTTCATCGACGTACCGGCTACAGGGTTTGTCGATATGACTTTGCCCTTTTCGACGGTATCGCTGTATACTTCACTGACTGAACCGACGGTGAGTCCGTAGTTGATTATCTTTTTTTTCGCTTCTGAAAGCTCCATGTTGCGGACTTCCGGCACGTTGGTTCCCGGATTTTTTCTTGAAATATTGACCTTTACGGTTGTTCCGGGCTTAACTACGGCTTCGCCTGCGGGAGACTGGCTGAGAACCGTTCTCTCCTCATATCGGTCGTTTACCAGTTCGGAGTCGATCGATATGACAAGACCCATTTCCTCCAGTTTCGCTTTAGCCTCGTCGTAATTCATCTCAAAGAGATTCGGAACCGTTACTGTCCTGTTTCTCTCCTTTATCGTATCAACAAAGAAATCAAGAAGACCCCATACTGCGGGAATAAGGGCGATTATCACGGCGACCGTAATGGAGAAACTTCTCTGCCAGAATCTCGGGATATGCCTTTCTCCGTCAGGCTCTTCTTCAGGCAGAGACCTTGTCATTTCATCTTCGGGTATCTCCGGTTCGTATTTTACAAGCTTTGAATATTTAACGAAGTTCAGAGCGACTATCATTTCATCCGCAGACATGAATCTGCGGTCCGGATTCTTGTCCGTCGCCTTAAGTATGATATCCTCAAGGTCCTGCGGCATATCGTAGGCATACTTCGATGGAGGGATCATGGGTTCGTTCATGTGCTTTACGGCAACTTCCACGGCGTTTTCTCCGTCGAAGGGGACCCGGCCCGTAATCATCTCGTACATCACTATGCCGAGGCTGTATATATCCGAACGTCCGTCCACAGGAATGCCCCTTGCCTGTTCCGGAGAGAAATAGTGTATGGAACCCATTACGGCTTCTTTTTCATCGCCGGACATCTCCTTGTCGGGATTCGCTCTTTTTGCTATGCCGAAATCGGTAAGTTTGGCGATCCCGTCGTAGGTCACCATTATGTTGTGAGGCTTAATATCCCTGTGGATGAGCATATTGGCGTGAGCCGTTCTGAGCGCTGACGCTATCTGCTTTCCGTAGGACACCACGGTGTGAGCATCGAGTTTTCCTTCCCTTGAGATTATCTCCGAAAGGGTTTCTCCCTCGACCAGTTCCATAACTATATAGTGGATGTTCCCTTCCTGTCCGACGTCGTAGACCTGTACGATATTTGGATCGACTATGCCTGCAACAAGCTGCGATTCACGGAGGAAACTCTCTATGAAAGATTCGTCCTGTGTATATTCCGGACGAAGAATTTTAAGCGCAACAAAACGGCCGAGGGTCCTGTCCTTGGCCTTGAAGACGACGGCCATTCCGCCCTCTCCTATTTTTTCAAGTAATTCATATCTGCCTGCAAGAACTCTGCTTCCCATGTGAAACCTCTACTGGATTCTGATGCACACTACAGATATATTGTCTTTTCCGCCCGCGTCGTTAGCTCTGCCCACAAGGTCAGTAGCAAGGTCGTGCATGGTTCCGGCGGTTGCAGCCATAGCTGCGATTATCTCATCCGACACTTCTCCGTGAAGCCCGTCGGTGCAGAGGATTATCGTATCTTTAGAGAACAGATCCAGCGTAAAGAAATCGGGATGCACTTCGGTATCTCCTCCTATCGCCCTGGTTATCATATTCCTGTCCGACCTTTTTTCGGCTTCTTCTCTGGTCAGATGACCTTCCCTGATCATGGTCTGTACGAAAGAATGGTCCTCCGTTATCTGATAAGGTTTTCCGTCTCGCACGAGATATGCCCTGCTGTCGCCTACGTTTACAAAATATGCAACGTTTTCGCGTATGTAGCAAAGAAGAGCAGTAGTAGCCATACCGAAATTACCGGGTTCGCTGGTAGCCTTGTCGTGAACCAGAGTGTTTGCGCCGGAGAAAAGACTTCTGAAATACGACTTCAGTTCGCCTTCGCTTTTCGCCTCGTCGATGGGATTGAGACACACGAACTGCGCCATATATCCGACAGTCATACGACTCGCAAGTTCACCGGAGTTCTGACCTCCAACCCCGTCCGCAACTATGAAGATCCTCCTGTCCGGGATGACGAATATGGAATCTTCGTTGTCGTTTCTCTTTCTGCCCTTGTCAGTTTTGAATCCTACAGTAATCAATTTTCACTCCTTTGCAGAAGGCAAATATAGAAGCCGTCCGGTCCGTTTGTTTCCGTCAGGATCTGCCTCGACGCTATAGCTTTATACTTTCTTTCCAGATCGCAGACTCCTTTTAAAATATTTGAGTCTGCCATACTGCAGTTTTTTATAATTTCATCGTTTTCCGCCGCATTGATCGTGCAGGTACTGTACAGTACGTATCCGCCGGGTTTAACGTATTTCAAAGCGTTTTCAAGTATTTTTCCCTGAACATCAATTACGTCCGGTGAACGGAATTTGATCTCAGGGTTTTCTCTCAGGGTTCCCAGTCCTGAACAGGGTACGTCGGCAAGTACGAAGTCAGCGGTGGAATCGAGTTCTTCCGCGTATTCTGAAGCATCAAACTTTTTCGTTTCAACTATGTCTATACCGAGTCTTTCCGCTTCTTTTTCTATTAGTTTCACTCTGTGCTCGTAAAGGTCAAATGCAAGTATTCGCCCTCTTCCCTGCATGCGCTCTGCCATAGCCATGGTTTTTCCTCCGGGCGCTGCACACAGGTCTATGACCGTGCTCCCCGGTTTTGGATCCAGTATAGAAACCGCATATTGGGACGTTTCTCCCTGTACGGAAAAATACCCCTCTTTATACAGCCTTGTCGCAAGCAGTCCGCTTCCTTTTACCAGCAGTCCGCAGCTTGAAATTCCGCTGTTCTTCGTTTCGAACCCAAGAGATTCAAGTTTCTCGGCAATCTCTTCCCTGCTCGACTTCAGCGTATTGACCCGTATTGAGAGAGGAGCAGGAGTATTGCTTGCTGAAAGAAGTCTCTCGGCCTTATCTCTACCGTAGACCTTCGTCCAAAGCTCTGCTATATCCCTGTGTACCGAATACCTGACGCTCAGGTATTCCTCTGATTCAGCCGGGGGATAAACCAGCTTTCCGCCGTTTCTCTGAAAGTTTCGAAGAACGGCGTTGATGAATTTTTCAGTGCCCTTTTTGAACTTTCCCGCCAGCTCTACGGTTTCGTTTACTGCAGCGTAGTCCTCTACGCCGTCCATAAGAGCAAGCTGATAAAATCCCATCCTCAGCCATATCCGTTCGGAGAGCCCAAGACCCTGCTTCTTAAGGAATCCGTTTATATTGTAATCAAGAAGAGTCCTGTTTCTCAGTACGCCGTATGCAAGTTCCCGTACGAATGCGGGAGAGGAAGCCCCTTCTTTAGCAATGAGGCGCTCCGCCGCCAGATTTGCCCACTCGCCTTTTTCTTCGACGCTTTTCAGTATGAGAAAGGCTGTACGCCTGTCTTTATCCAATACAAGACCTCCGTTTATCTTTTGATTATACTCCCAAGAAGCTTCCGGTTTCAATTCTGCTGCCCAGGAGCCAAGCCGATGAATCCATCACCTTTTTTCCGGGCGCCTGGAGTTTCAGTATATTTACGGCTCCTTCTCCGCATGCGACTTTGAGGCCGTCTTTTCCGGCGGATAATATCCGGCCCGGCGTGGACTTGACGTTTCCCTCACAGATCTCTGTTTCATATATTTTCAGCGTTTCACCGTTTCTTACAGTCCATGCGATGGGAGAATCGTTGAAGGCTCTTACGAGTCTGTCGACTTCTTCCGCGCTTCTCGTCCAGTCTATCTTTCCCTCTTCCTTCGTAAGCATTTTAGCATAGCTGCTTTCTCCCCTCTGCGGAACGGCTGTTATTGTACCATCTGCGATTCCGGGAAGTAGCTTTACAAGAAGATCTCCTCCGAGCACCGAAAGCTCGTCGAAAAGCATGGCCGAGTTTTTTCTTTCTATGGGAGTGCATACACGCCCGTACATATCTCCCGTATCAAGACCTGCATCCATGCGCATCAAAGTAACTCCGGTTTCTTTTTCCCCGTCGAGTACGGCTCTTTGTATGGGAGCCGCCCCTCTGTATTTAGGAAGCAGAGACGCGTGTATATTGATGCTTCCGTGGATAGGAGCGTAGAGTATCTCCTCGGGAATGATCTGGCCGTAGGAAAAGACGACGCAAAAATCAGCGCCGGCGTTTTTTACGGCTTCAACGGTTTCCGGACTGCGTTTGATCCTTTCGGGAGAAAGCACCGGGATTCCGAGGCTCTCTGCAAACAGCTTGACGGGACTTTTCTGCATTTTGTTGCCTCTTCCCTTAGGCCTGTCAGGCTGAGTGATCACGAGTTTGACGCAGTGGCCGGCGTTTAAAAGCGCCTTCAGGGGAACGCATGCATATTCAGGTGTTCCTATATATACTATGTTCAAATCAGACCTCTATTCTTCGTCCTTCTCATCAACCTTGCGCAGATTGTCCGCTTTGCTCGTATATACTATACCGTCGAGATGATCGATTTCGTGGCAGAAGGCTCTTGCCTTGAAATCTTCAGCCTCGTATCTTTGCTTTTTTCCGTTTCTGTCAAGCGCTTCAACGACTACACGCTGAGGTCTGTGCACGTCTCCGTAATATCCCGGAACAGAAAGACAGCCTTCGCTTCCGTACTGATCTCCCTCCTGCTCGACTATGACAGGATTTATAAGTTCATACACTTCACCTTCGTCGACTTCGACGACGCAGACCCGTCTTAAAACTCCTACCTGAGGAGCTGCAAGACCTACTCCGCCCTCTTCTCTCATGGTGTCGACTAGATCGTCCAGAAGCACCCTGATCCTGTCTGTAACTTCAGTCACCTCTCTGGAAACTTTGTTGAGCTGGGGATCCCCCTCGAATATCAATCTTCTTATACCCATTATCTGATGTATCTCCTGTAATTTATTATTTCAGTTGAATGAAAACGGATTTATGTCTACCGTCATAAGCTTTGCTTTATCTTTGGCTTCCTCGTGCCTGTACTTAAGTTCACGGACTATGCTGCTGATCTGCTGTCTCGTTCCCGCCGGAGTCTTTATAAGTATCTGATATCTGTAAAGGCCTCCGTTTTTGAGAAGCATAGGTGCCGCAGGTCCCAGAACATAAGTGCCTTCCGGAACTTTCCCTCTCAGCCATTTCGCGCATTTTTTTGCGTAGTTTTCAGTTTTATCGGCATCCTCGTCCATTATGAGGATCTGATATATATCCGAAAACGGAGGATATCCCGCAGCCTTCCGGATTTCAATCTCCTCTTTGTAAAATGCCTCGTAATCGTGGGATGCCGAGTTTATTAGGGTCCGGTTTTCCGGTGAATAGGTCTGAATGATTACTTTTCCCTTTTCATTCCCTCTCCCCGATCTTCCTGCTGCCTGAGTCATTAGCTGGAAGGTTCTTTCAGACGCTCTGAAATCCGGGATGTTGAGCGTTACGTCCGCGCTTATGACTCCGACGAGTCCGACGTTTGAAAAATCCAGACCTTTTGCAACCAGCTGGGTGCCAATGAGTATATCGGTCTTCCCTTTACCGAAGCGTTTTAGGACGCTCTCAAGAGCGCCTTTCTTCTTTATGACGTCGAAGTCGAGTCTTTCGATTGAAGCGTCCGGGAAGAGTTCCGCAGCCTTTTCTTCGACCTGCTGAGTACCAGCCCCGTAGCCGCCGATAAGTTTACTTCCGCATTCGGGACAGGTCTTCGGCATCCTTATCCGTCTTCCGCAGTAATGGCATTCGCAGACTCCCTCATCTTTATGATAGGGCATTGCTATACCGCATTCTCCGCATCTGATGACGAAACCGCATTCTCTGCAGGACACGTAATTCGAATAACCTCTCCGGTTAAGGAAGAGTATTACCTGTCTGCCTTTTTCCAGTTCCTCTCTTACCGAATCGGCAAGGGCGACGGAGAATACGCTCCGGTTACCCCTTTTTACCTCTTTCGACATATCCACGATATCGACTTCCGGAAGAGGATTGCTGTTATATCTATTCTTTAGTTCTATTCTTTTGAATGTACCTGTCTCTGACCTGTAGTAGTCTACTACGGAAGGGGTAGCTGAACCGAGCACCAGAACCGCGCCGTGTTCCATAGCTCTCTTAGTTGCCACTTCCAGAGTGTCGTACTTCGGGTTTTTGTCCGATTTGTATGAGGTTTCATGCTCTTCGTCGAGCACTATGAGGCCGATATTCTCAAAAGGAGCGAATATCGCGGATCTTGCTCCTATTACAAGATCGACTTCCCCTTTTTCGATGCGCCTGTATTCGACTGTTCTCTGTACCTTTGTAAGTCTGCTGTGAAGAACGGCTACCCTGTCTTTTCCGAAGCGGCTCATGAATCTTGCAACCAGCTGCGGAGTCAGAGAGATCTCAGGAACAAGCACTATTCCGCGGCGTCCCTGATCTATGACCCGTTTCATTGCCTGAAGATACACTTCCGTTTTTCCGCTGCCGGTAACTCCCTTAAGAAGAAATACTTTATGTTTCTTTTCTTCAAGGCTCCCCTGGATTTCTCCGAGTACTTTTTTCTGTTCGGATGTCAGGCTTTTCGGAACCGCGTCCTCTTCGCTCAGCTCTATATCGGCAAAGGGATCCTTTGGTCTTCCCTTTACTTCGGATATGGGAAGGAAACACTTAAGGGCTTCTATGTATCTGCATATGTAACGCTTATGCATCCACATAGCCGTTCTCACGGCTTCCTCCGTTAGACAGGTATCCGGGTCTGCTTCTGTTATTTTTTTTATCCTTATGGTCTTGCCTTCCGGATTTTCAGGTCTTTGGTCGTAAACCCTTATTACATAGCCTTCTATATGCTTATTGGACGCACCAAAAGGGACCACGACCTTACGCCCCGGACGAATAAGATCTTCCGATTCTCCTTCGCATGCGTAGGTGTAGCCTAAATCGGTTGCATCCGTATTGTTGTCAATTACAACGTCGGCATATTTCATAATACTATATTATATCATAGAAATATGCTGAAATATCACTCTTTCAGCGAAGCTTCTCCCCTCCTACTCGAAAAGGAAATCTTCTTCGTTTTCCTGATTGTCCTGTACCATCCCGTAAAGCACGACTGCCGCCATAACGAGTATACAGCCTGCGAATACGGATAATGCTGCTTTCTGAAGTTTATTCATATACGGCTCCTTTCCGTTTTTTCATTTCTGAATCTTTGTATCGATATAATATCTCTGAAGATCTATGCCTCGTTCTTCTTCTCTCACTGTGTCTATATATACTCCGCCGTTTGCGAGTATGGTTCTTCTGCTTCCCTCGTTTCCTTCGATACAGCTGACCAAGGCCTTTTCTATACCGAGAGATCTGCAAAAATCAAGGACCATTGAGAGCATCTTCTTCGCATAGCCTTTCCGTCTTTCGCTTATCCTCACGGAGTAGCCTATATGCCCTCCGTAATTTGCAAGAAAGTCATTGAGTTCCTGTCTTATCTGTATGGTTCCGACAACTTTTCCGTCAGATTTTCTCTTTGCGAGAAGCTGTGTTGCATGTACTATTCCTTCAGGCAGAATCCCTGCCGGATTGGCGTATAGCTTTTTTCTCTCTATCCAGGTTTCAAAAGACTCGTCTTTTCTGAAACCGACACCGTCCATTGAATCACCGCTGTCCAGAAATTCACGTTTGTAAGAATTCATCTCCGCCCTGTCCTCTTCACAGGGTTCAACGAGAAGGATGTCTTCATCTGAAACGTACTTTTCAGGATAAACGACCTCGAATTTTTCAAGAACTACCTTATCCATATCGCTGAACCGGTCACCTATTATATCCGCTTCTCGTTTGAAAAAATCCTCGTGGTAGTTTCTCCATGGCCTGAGGCTTCTGTCACCTTCACCCTCAAGATAGGCGTGCCATGCGGTCACCTCGAGAAAAGGCACACAGTCGACGGAATAGTTGCGCACTATACAAAGAGCCTCTTCACTGCTGTTGAGTATAACGCTGTAAGCGCCTTTGGCGGGTATGGGCTCATTGTCAATAGCATAAGAATTGAACCAACTGGCAGTTGCGGTCTTTTTTCCTTCAAGAACCAGGTTTGCCAGATGGTCAGATTCTTTATCGGAACCACCGAAAGCCCATGCATCGTATTCAGTTTCAGGATCGATGCCTTTGTATTCACAGAAGGCAGACCACATTTCTTCAGCGTTCATAATATATAGTCCTCATATATATGATTTTAACACAATATGAAAGAAAAAACCTCTCTTCACTTCAGGAAGAGAGGCTTGTATGTTGTTAACCGTTTCTGTCCTCAGGATCTTTGGAATACTGCTCGGACGCAGCTTTCGAAAACTCGCATCCGCAGAAATGCTGACGATACAGATTAAGCTGCTTTGAGAGTTCGACGGACCTTTTGTACCCGTCCTTCTTCTTGTAGTTTCCCGCCAGATATTCGACTCCGTATTTGTTTTGCAGCTGCTTGGCAATTGCGCATATGGTATCGTAGCTTTTGTACGGAGACACGGTAAGAGTCGTGTCGAAGCATTCGTATCCATGTTCTTTGGCGTATCTCGCCGTTTCTTCCAGTCTCAGCGTAAAGCAAAGACTGCATCTGAAACCGCCTTCGGGATCTCTTTCATATCCAGATACGAGTTCAAAGTACTCCCTGGGATCGTAATTGCCCTCGATGAACTCGACTCCAGGATAAAGCTCTTTTATTACACGTTTCTGTTCCGATTTTCTGTGTTCGTACTCCGCGGGATCCGTGATATTGGGATTGAAATAGTAGACGGTAATGTCATAATTACCGTCTGCGATAAGTTTTTCTATAACGGCCGTGGAACATGGTCCGCAGCATGAATGAAGCAGAAGTTTTTTCATATTTCCGGATCGAAAGTCTCAAAGATGGGTATGCTGCCGACGCTTTCCGCAAATATCAGGTCTTCCTTGGATCTCAGAGTCCAGCTGACTTCCTGTCCGCCTTTTCTCAGATATCTCTGAAGAGCCGGGTTGTCTCTGTCGCAGAATTTATATGCGACGAAATCCGGTTTCGTAAGGAAGTTGAATCGAAGGTTCGTAGCCAGTTTCTTCATTATCCCGCTGACAGCGACTTCGCCTGCCTTTGTGAAATCCTGAGAAAGCTGTCCGCGTATGACCTGAGGCTGATGCTTCGTATACCAATATACGGCTCTGGGATCGAAGGATTCGATACAGAAAGGCGCATCGTAATCTTTCAGTCTTTCCCAGGAAGCTGCGGCAAGCTCATTGTAATTGCCGTTCTCCACTTTGAGTTCCACTATGAGAGGGATCTTAAGTTCCAGAAGTTCCTCGAAGAGAGGCACTCTCTCTTCCGTTCCCTCCAATCTGTACTCCATGAGTTCTTCTTTTGTGAGATCCTCAACGCGAACGTCGGCGCCGGCGACTCTTTTAAGGTTGGCGTCGTGGGTGACGCAGAGGTTGCCGTCCTTCATAAGATGAATATCCATCTCGGAGCCCCATCCCCTTTCCTTTGTACGCCTGAATGCGGCCAAGGAATTTTCGGGAATCAGGGGCTTGTCGTGAAAGCCCCTGTGCGTATATTTGAAACTTTTTAATATTTCGAGTTTTTCTTTTCTGTCCATTTAGTCGTCCATATCCTCAAACGCTTCAAGTCCCTTCTTCGCTTCGACCTTCGCGTCACCGTGCTTTACGAAGCACATCGTTACGAATGAAAGAAGTACGAAGCATGCCGCATAGGGGAAGAGCACGCGGTAATCGATAACTCTCATAAGCGTACCTACAAGAGTTGGAGTTACGATCTGAGCCGTCATCGAAGCAGTGTAATAATATCCTGTGAATTTGCCTATGTCTGAGCCTTTGCACATCTCCACAACCATAGGCAGCGAGTTGACGTTGATAGCCGCCCATGCAAGTCCTACAAGAGCGAATACTACGTACATTATCACCGTAACGTTTGCCGAGCTCGTTGTCAGGAAATATCCGGTTCCGAAGCAGAGCGACAGAAGTATCGTTCCGCCCATTATGGTCTTCTTTCTTCCGAGTTTCTGGGCTAGTTTACCAATGGGAATATATGAGATTATTGCTCCGCCGGTAGCAACAGTAAGATAAAGGGAAGCCTTACCTATTCCCGATCCCATAACGACCGCAACGTATCTTGTGAACCAGGTGGTCACTCCGTTGTAGCCTATGAACCAGAGCGCTATGGAAGCGAGAAGGAATCCGAGGCTCCTCTTTACTTCTTTGGGTAGAACTTCGTTTCCGGAACCGTCATTCTCCGCCAGATTCCATTCAGGATGCTGCGCTTCGAGTTCCTTGTTCTCCGCAACGAGTTTGTTTTCTTTGATCGTGAGAAGTAGAAGCGCTACGGATACGATCATTATACCGCCGACAATGAGGAAGAGCGGCTGATAGTTGACGTGTTCCAGTCCCTCTGTCTTCGATTTGGGATACATGACCGCGGTAATTATGAGGTAAAGTATACCGCCCACGGCACCCATGAGATTGATAATAGCGTTTGCCATAGATCTTAAGGGCTTTGGAGTAACGTCAGGCATCAGTGCTACCGCAGGAGATCTGTAGGTGCCCATGGCAAGGATCACAAGTCCAAGGCACGCCACGAAAGCTATCAGAAGACCCTTTGCAGGAGCTACTGCATATCTATTGTCAAATATGGGAAGCATCTCAAGAAGTATTACTGCAGCTATCGTTCCGAAAAGAATGAACGGAGTCCTCTTGCCCAGTTTGGTCGGTTTGATTCTGTCCGAAATACTTCCGAAGATCGGAAGCAGGAACAGTGCGACGATGTTGTCAAGAGACATGAGGAAACCGGATACGGATTCGTTCAGTTTGAAAGTTCCCGTCAGGATAAGCGGCACTATGGCGTCGTACATCTGCCAGAAAGCGCAGATGGAAAGAAATGCAAATCCTACCAGAAATGTTCGTTTATAGTTCAGTTTCATGTATTTATTCCTCCTTACAGGCCAAATATATGAATATCAAAAAAAGCAACCGAGAAAGCCTCGATTGCTTAAATTGTATCATAAATACGGCAAATATGGTAACTGTTATTATACAGCAAGAATCACCTGTCTGTCTGGCTTAAGCCGCTGCAGAGCTCCAGAAGAATATCGAAACAGGAATTGCCGTTACCTTCTGCCTTTTTACCGTAATCATCGGGAATCTTCAGTTCAAGTCCCGTTGTTTCATCGAGAACTCCGTGTCTGACGGTCCCGTCTCCGTATACGTAGAAAAAGTTCATATCCAGATTCAGCCTGGGAGCGTTCATCATGATGACCTGGGCGTATCCCTCTTCCCTGCTGAAATATCTTGAATATCCGTCGTAACTTGCAAGTTTGCCCTCGTAATATCCGGCGTCGATCATTCTATCTGATATATAGTCGACTATTAGAGCGTTTTCCATCCAGTACAGATCCAGAAACCTGTCTATACCGTGTTCCTTAGCGTAAGAAAGATACTCCTGTGATACTTTGAGCATGACCCTTCCGTCCTCTTCAAAAACAAGATCAACCTGCGAAGGGTCGGCAAAAAAGCGTTTCAGTTCTTCGAGAATACCTGCGGCTTCCTCACTTATGTAGGGATCGAACTTCATAGCCTCGTCGTCGCTTTGGGAGAAAAATATCTGCCTGTACAGATCATAGACAGGCGCAAGAAACATTTTCCGGTCTCCCGCTTCGCTCAATTTATGCAGTGCAGTATACAATTCACTGCTCACGTTTACTGATTCGTTGGGAGAAGCGTTGAGAGGCCCTAGGTCATAGAGCCTTTTTGCAGATTCGAGAGACTCTGTATATATGCTTTCAAGAGCCACTACCTCGGCTTTATATGCCGAGCCGGATTCTGCGACGTAATAGTTCAGCACGAATTCCTTTGAATATACCCCTGCTTCGGAATCGTTTCTTATCTCTATCTGCTTCCATCCGGGATCTCTCCCAAGCAGGGCAATAACAAACTGGGCGAACGCAATAATTGCGATCGCCACAGCTATAATGAAAATCACTGTTTTCAGTTTTATGTGTTCTCCGGAGACCTCGATATGCTTTACGGGATCCGGTCCGGGAACGAATCTGGTTTTATCAGTATACCGTTTCATTTAAATGACGGAAAGTATTATCAGCAGCAGCAGTATTACCACCAGTATGATCCTGACGATGAGACCTATCATTGCTCCCTTGCGGATCATTCTGTAATTGCGGATATAGTTGTTCTTACGCTGATAATGAGCTACTATGAATCCGATGATCATCAGGAAGAAGGCCAGCACGCCGTACCATACGTTACCTGTGTCGTGAAGAGGCCTCTTGAGTATCTCTTCGTGACTGTGAACTACGTTCTTATGTGCAGCGTCGAAGGCTTTCTTCTCTTCCGGAGATACTATGGATACGGATTTTACCGAAGTCTCGGAATCTCTGAGTTTCTTGTATTCCTCAATTTCCTTGCTGTTTCCGTAGATGTAATGGTCGTGTCCGATATTGACCATCTGAGGTTTTTCTTCAGAATAGTCGTGAATGGACGGATCATACATATAGAGGACTTTATTCTTTTCAAGCTCGGGATCCGGAATAGGAATTGCCGAAATAAGGGATTTCGTATAGGGATGGAGCGGATAGTTGAACAGTTCGTCAGCTTCTGCTATCTCTACTATGTCTCCCTTGTATATAACGGCTATTCTGTCGGAAATGAATCTGACTATGGAAAGGTCGTGAGCTATGAAGAGATACGTGGTGCCTCTTTCCTTCTGAAACTTCTTAAGAAGGTTGAGTATCTGTGCACGAATTGATACGTCAAGAGCGGAAATAGGCTCGTCTGCAACGACGAATTCCGGCTCCATGACCATTGCTCTTGCAACGCCTATTCTCTGGCGCTGTCCGCCTGAGAACTCGTGAGGATATCTCGTCAGATGCTCGGGAAGAAGACCTACTTCCTCTATGATGGTCTCGACTTTGTTTACCCTGTCAGCTTCGTTTTCGAAGAGATGGAAGTTATAGAGTCCTTCGGAGATGATATAGTCTACCGTAGCGCGCTCGTTGAGGGAGCTGGCCGGATCCTGGAATATCATCTGAATGTTTCTTATGACTTCTCTGTCAAGGCTCTTGGGAATCTTTCCGGAAATCTTGACTCCCTTGTAGTATATTTCGCCTCCTGCGAGCGGATTGACTCTGATAATGGCTCTTCCTATGGTTGTTTTACCTGAACCGGATTCGCCTACCAGAGAAAAGGTCTCGCCCTTGTAGATATCGAAACTTGCGTTCTTGACCGCCTTTACGGCTGTTTCGCCCTTTCCGAAGGTAATATCTACGTTTCTGAGGGAAAGGAGGATCTCCTTACCTGTTTTCGGATCTATCGGTCCGTGTTCCGGAAAATGAGAAACGGCAGCGGCCATTTCTTTGACTTTCTTTTCTTTTGCCACTGTCTGCCTCCTAAATGTTAAATGCGCTTATAAGCTTTTCGTGAATGTTCTGTATTGCTTCGGGTTTATCTACCTTCGGCGCTCTCGGGTCGAGAAGCCAGGTCTTTGCGAAGTGAGTGTCGCTCACCTTAAACATCGGAGCTTCCTTGACCCTGTCTATCTGCAGACAATAAGGATTACGCGGAGCAAACGGATCTCCGACGATCTGGTTATAGAGTGAAGGCGGCGTTCCGGTTATGGAGTACAGCGTCGTATTTCTTTCCGCAAGCTGAGGCATCGATGAAAGCAGCGCCCAGGTATACGGGTGTCTGGGATCGTAGAATACTTCGTTTACGGTTCCGAGCTCGACGATCTGTCCCGCATAGAGAACGGCGACTCTGTCGGCGATATTTGCAACTACTCCGAGGTCGTGCGTAATGAAGACTATGGTGTAGTTGAATTCCTTCTGAAGCTCCTTGATGAGCTCGAGTATCTGAGCCTGAATCGTTACGTCCAGAGCTGTGGTAGGTTCGTCGCAGATGAGTATCTTAGGCTGGCAGGAAAGAGCGATGGCGATAACTATACGCTGTCTCATACCGCCTGAATACTGGAACGGATAATCGTCGAAACGGTTGTCGGCATCCGGTATACCGACCTTATCCATCATCTCGAGAGCGCGCCTTCTGGCTTCGTTTTCGGAGCAGTTCTGGTGCTTCATGATAACGGACATTATCTGATTCCCTATGGTAAGGATTGGGTTCAGCGAACTCATAGGATCCTGGAATACAGTAGCTATCCTTCTTCCTCTGATCTGAGACCAGTCACCTTCGTATTTTACGTTAGCAAGGTTGATTACGCAGTTTCCGTGAAGTTGATTTTCAGTTTCATCGAGATACTTGACACGGAAGACGACCGGATCGAATATGTTGCTCCTCTGAACGTCGTCGTCCAGGTCCACACCCATCTCCATTCCCTTTTTCAGAACTTCTTCAAGGCCCTTGATGGACTTACTTCTGTGTCTTCTTCCGAAACGAGCGCAGGAAAGCCAGACCTCTTTTGCGATCTCTTCGTTTCTTGCAAGAGCGTCCTTAGATGCTTCCGCAGAAGTTGCTTCTGCGTACTCGGCTTTAAGTCTTTCGAGCTCCGATTTGTACCAGCTGTTGTATTCGCTGTCAGTCTTTGCTGCGTGTTTATGAGCTTTAATCTTGTCTTCTTTTTCTTTTTCAAGAGAAGCGATCTCTTTCTCGATAACGTCAAGTTTGACGGACGCTTCCTTGATCTTATCCTTCTCGTTTTTAGGATCGAAGGTCTGCTTCAGGTTGAAGGTCTCGGCTCTTTCATACTTAAGCTCTGCAAGCCTGTCCTCAATATCTTTGGTCTCTGAAGACGAAAGATTCATCCTTGCTTTGTTGTCGGACTCAAGCTGGATCATCTTTTTGTAGATATCCGCTCCGGGTATGAGCTTGGCATATCCGTCAAGTTTTGCCCGTATGTCGGCAACTATTTTCTTTTCCTTATCTCCGTAGGGGACCACGGTATCAGAAAGCGTCTCGTCGTTGAATATGATCTTTCCGTTATCGATGAATCCGTTGTCATCAAGCATTCCAGCAAAAGTCTTAGTGAATACGGACTTTCCGGATCCTGACTCACCTACTATGGCGATGGATTCGTTCTCGTAAATATCAAGAGATATACCTCTGATAGCCGTAAGGATCCTGCCGCGGACCCTGAACTTAACCACGAGGTCGGAGACGGACAATAATACTTTTCTATCTTCCATATTATGCCCTCCCCTCTACATATGAGTTCTGGGATCGGAAGCATCACCGAGGTTCTGCCCGACCACGTAAAGAACTATCGTTATGATAGACGCAATGACAACAGGACTCCAGAATTCGAACTGCCATCCGGGAGTAAGCATCGCGTTTTCGTTTTCATATATAAGACGCCCAAGAGACATATCCGAAAGGCCCATTCCGATGTAGGAAAGGAATACCTCATATGAGATATACGAAGGGATCTCCGTAGCCAGCAGCGTCACTATGATCGACGTCATGAACGGAAGAATGTTCTTGGTCGCGATCTTGAACGTAGAAGTTCCAAGACACTTGGACGCAAGGTTGTATTCCCTGTCTCTTATGATTATGACCTGAGTACGAATGAAGTACGCAATAGCAAGCCAGCCAGTAACGGTCAGTGCGAAGACCATGGACTTGAAGCTTGCGGTCATTATCATGACTACGACCGAAATGAACAGGATATACGGAATGTTTCCTATGATGTTGTAAACTTCTGTCATGAATATATCCAGTTTCTTTGAGAAGCCCCACAGAGCGCCGACTATAACGCCGAGCGTCATATTGATCGCTCCGCAGATAAATGCCAGCGAAATGGATATCCTGGATCCGTACCATATGGCGTCGAACGTGGAACCTCCGGCAGATCCAGTTCCCAATATCCAGCGGATGGAGAAACCGAAATAGTCGATGGCTTTTTTGGGTGTCAGATGCTTCGATGCGGGATCGAGAAGGTTCGCGAATCTGTCATATCCGAAAATCGCAGGATATACGAATGCAAAAATGATCACGAAAGCAAGAAGCCCGAGGAACCAGATATTTGCTTTTTTTCTGAAGAACACGCGGAATACGGATTTCCAGTAGGAATATCTCGGCGCAGTTATCTTCTCGGATTCAAGATCGTTCAGATCGACTCTTCTGAACAGTTCTTCTTCCGGCATATCAAGATCTCTGAGATCGATAAGTTCGTTGTTCATGTTTCTACCTCGCCTTTGTCGAGAATGAGATTCGCGGATCGACCGTCGCCATCAGCACGTCGCCCAATATCATAGAAGTGACGGACAGGATAGCAAAGAACAGGGCCATTCCTACGATGACGCTGTTGTCGTATGCTTGTATGGCAGTCGTGAGCAGTTTACCTGTGCCGGGCACAACGTAAACGCTCTCCGTGATAACACCGCCTACAACGGACCCGAGTATAGCCCCGGGGATACCGTGTACGATAGGTATTATTGCGTTCTTGAGTATATGTTTGGAGAAGATCTCGCTTTCCGAAAGACCTCCCGATCTTGCGAATTTAACGTAATCGGAATTCATCTGGTCGATCATATATCTTCTTATCCATCTCATAAATCCTGCGATCGACGGCAGAGCCAGAGATACTATCGGAAGGACGTACATGACCCAGGTCGAATTCTGCAAATTGAACGTTATAGGAAGACCAAGCTTGCCTCCAATTGCCTTAAACAGGAATATGTAAGCCAGTGAAGGAACCGCTATTATGAAGATGATATATATCGTACCGATCTTGTCGACAAGCTTATCCTTATTCTTAGCCATACTGATCCCGATGGGGATACCGAAGAAATATGCCATAGCCGTAGCGATTATACCTATCACGAAGGAGAAGCCCATTCTGGACATATTGTCCTTATGCGTGATCACCGAGGTGTAATCGTCGACGAATCTTGTCTGGTTCATTGCGCTCGTCGCCAGTGAACCCTTGACGTAAGTTGCTGTATGTAGATCATCCGCGCTGAGCTCGGTATGTCCGGTGGGATAAGTTATTTCCGAAAGAACGTATGCACCCTGAGATTTAGTCATGGTTGTGAACACATCAACGCCGGCCGTTACCGAATAGGACGTGCCGAGGCTTATTGAAAGCATGTTCTGGTGCAGATACGGGAACTGATTGTTGAAATACAAGAGATACTTGTGTATCGTGCCGTTCCCTATGATGGCTGGTGAGAATTTTTCTCCGCCGTAAACAGGATCGTGAAGAGTAAAGGAGATCTTTCTCTCACCTATATCCTCCTTGACCCTATGGATATTGTCGATCTGAATAATGTTGCCGAGATAACTGCCCAGTCTCTTGAAAAGACCTATGTCCTTGAAGGCGAAAAGCTGCTGCTCGCCGCCATTCATAAGGCTGTTGCCCATCATTACGGCGTCAAGTCTGGTGACGGTATATCCCTGGGATTCGTAATAATCCGTAAACTGCTTTACGTATTTTTTTACAACGGCAGAATCGCCGCTTTCTTTTCTGCTGATCTTGACTGCGGCAGCACGGGTCTCTTCGGTGATTTCGCCGGAGTTGGTGAGCTGTATCAGCCATTCTGCATAAGGCACATAGTCAAGATAGCCGTACTCTTCCCATTTGCGGTACATGTAAGTCTTTTTCTGATTTGCATTTACCTTGGTATACAAGCCGTCTGCAGCAAAGATAAGATTTCTGTCCATTGCGCTGTATATCAAAAGCATAACGATTGCCACAACGCAAACGATAGAAACCAGACCTCTGAGTATTCTGTTTATTAGATATTTACCCATAAGTAAAAGTACTTTCTATATATGTCGTAATGGGAGGGCAGTTGAAAAACTACCCTCCCTGATTAATCTTGATTCAAAAGAATCGGTTATAACAATTACTTGTTATTAGAAGATTCCGAGGCAGTGAATCATGTCTCCGTCTGCTCCGTACAGAGTGTTGAGGTAAGTCTGCGGATCACCGTAGTCCGGGCCCCAACCAGATACGTCGTAGAGGTTGTAGTTGCACTGATAACCATAGTCGCAGTAGTAACCTGCATAGTACCACTGATATGCATCTGCGCACATTGTGAGGTTCACGATAACCTGTCCGTCAAATGCGTTCTCAACTGACTGCTTGTAAGCGGTTGCTCTGTTGATGTAGGTTGTGCTTGCTTCGTATGTCGGAAGATCGATAACGATCGGGTTCTCCTTGGATACTGTGTATCCTTCCTTCTTGAGTTCCTTTACTGCTGTTTCGAATTCCTTCTTTGCAGCTTCAAGGTTGTACCAGCCGTCGAATCCGGAGGATGCTCCGAGTCCTGCTTCAGCTTCAGGATCCCATGCCTTTACGGGGAATCCGTCTGCATCGAACTGAGCCTGGAGTACTGCACCATAGTATGTTCCTGCGGGGAATGTGGTGTCCTTGCCGTTGATCTTTACGGTAACGTCTTCAGAAGTCTGTACGAAGTTACCCGGCGTATAGGAGTTGATGAGGGAAACGAGCTTGAGTTCGTCGCCTACGCTCTGCGCATTGTATGCAGCTCTGTCAAGGGAGAATGCAAGAGCTCTTCTGAAGTGAACGTTCTGCATTGCCTTGCCGGTGTATACGCTCTGCTTGTATGTCTGAGCGGTTACAACTGTCGTCGGATCGTTGAAGTCTGCGAAGTACTGTCTGTTGATGTTCATGAACGTACCATAGGATGTTGCGTCTGTTCCTGTGGTGTATCCGTACTTATCGAACCAGCCGTCCTTCTTTGCGAGCTCGAGTGCACTGTCATTGAGACCTGCAGCTGCGAGAACGCCAGCCTTCATGTCGTTGTATGACTTCGTAGCATCTTTGCCGTCGTTGTAGTGCCATACGATCTTCTTGATGTTGATGTTGTCATAGTTCCAGTATCCGGGATAGGACTCGAATACGATGGAGTTGTTGTCTGTGTGGGATGTTACAACGTATGCACCGCAGGAAGGAATGCTTTCTGAGGTTAAACCATACTTGTAGCTTTCAGCGCTGCTGTCGAATTCAGCACCGAACTTTCCGCCCATGGACTCATAGTATGTTCTGCAGAGAGGAGCCATCGGGTTGTAGGAAAGCATTGTGATGAAGAACGGGTTGGCTTCTTCAAGTGTGTACTCAAGAGTATACTTGTCAACAGCCTTTACACCGACTTCAGCGAAGTCTGTGATGTCGCCTGCTATGTAAGCGTCAGCGTTCTTGATGTTGGCGCCTGCTGCACCTGCGAGTCCTTCAAGACCACCCTTAACGTCGAGAAGGTGCTGGAGTCCTGCTACGAAGTCGTCTGCTGTGAGTTCAGCGATTACACGACCCTGATAGTCGACCCAGTTTACTCCCTGACGAAGTGTGAAGGTGTAAACCTTACCGTCTTCGGAAACAGTGTGAGACAGTGCAAGTGCGGGTCTCTGTACATTTTCGATGTCATACTCATAAAGCATATCAACTGTGTTGAGGATTGCTTCGGAGTCTGCCGCTCTGTATGTAGCGAGAAGGTCCCATGTTCTCGGCTCGGATGAATATCCGATGTCATAAGTTGAGTTCAGGGTATATCCTTTTCCTTTAAGATAATCCTTTACCCAAGCTTCATATGTGCCGGTTCCTTTGAGCTCGGCATACTTTGCCTTCATCTCTTCTCTTTCTTCCTTGAGGAGAGGATCACCGTTTACGACGATTGCCTGGTGATATCTTTCACCGTCAAGACCCCAGAGGCAGGGGCTTACTGTACCGTATGCTACACGACCGATAGCATAGTTGCCGCCCTTGGATGTTCCGGGAACGTATACAGCGGACTCGAGAAGCTTAGCTTCTGCGATAGCCATAAGTACGTTTCTTAAAGAGACGTTAGCTACTTCTGCTTTAGCTGCTTCATATGCTGTCTTGAACTCTCCGAGCTGATCTCCGTAGAGCTTGTCAGATTCTGCAAGATATCCTTCGAGATCAACTTCAGGTGTAAGTTCGAGTTCCTTGTCTTCGATCTTTGCTTCGCCGCAAGCAGCAAGGCCAAGAACGAGTGCAAGTGCCAGAACTACAGCTAAAATCTTCTTCAGTGTTTTCATAAGAAATTACCTCCTAATGCTTATTGCATTTTTTAGCCTACTAACACTAAAATAATTCAAATTGCTTGTTAGTCTATCATATAAGTATTTGAGTGTCAACAATCGGCCTTCATTTTTTATTGTCTATTATGCATTGAAAATTCAACGTTTTTTGTTGTTATATGCACAAATATACAATTCTCTTCCATATTTATATATATACGACAAAGAATTGCCGTATCACGCTTCAAAAACTGTATGTATATAATAGAAAGAAACATGAGTGTAAAAACGCAAACATGAATGATTGTTAATATTAACAGTCTGATTGTTCACATTTTTCGTATTATATCTACTTTTATTCATTTTTTTGTTCATAATTTGCTATTTAAAACGATTTTTATACTTGACATTTACCTGCCGTATGACTAAAATGCTCTCAATACAACAAAAAATATTAAAATATTTTGTTTGCAGAGCACAAAATACTGTTAGGCAGAAAGGAAATTATCATGAAGAAGTTTTTAGCAGTTTTAATGGCACTGGCCATGGTATTCAGCTTCGCCGCATGCGGAGGAGACAAGAAAGGCGGACACGCCGATAATGAACTCTACGTAGGCGGTATCGGAGCTCTTACAGGCGACTACGCCAACTACGGACTCTCCGTAAAATACGGCGCAGAAATCGCAGTTGAAGAAATAAACGCAGCCGGCGGAATCAACGGAATGAAGATCGTATTCGATATGCAGGATTCCCAGGCAGATCCGGAAAGCGCAAAGAGCGCGTACGGAAAACTTATGGACTGGGGTATGGATATCTCCATCGGAACCGTAATGTCCGGTGAGATGGCTTCCGTAGTTGCGGAATCCGCAAATGACGATATGTTCATGATCAGCCCCTCCGCATCAAACGACACGTGCCTCGATGCGAGCAGCAACGCATTCAGAATCTGCTTCTATGATTCCTATCAGGGAATTGCAGCAGCAGACTACGTAAAGGAGAACCTCGCAGGAAAGAAAGTCGCGGTATTCTATCAGAGCGACCTCGACTACTCTATCGGACTTTATGAATCCTTCGCAGCACAGGCAACGGTTGACGGCATCGATATCGTAGCTGTCCAGGCCTTCACCTCCGATGAAAAGGACTATACTACCCAGATCAACGCTCTCGCCGATTCCGGTGCTGAAGTAGTATTCATCCCGATCTATGCCGCAGAAGCCTCCATGTTCCTCTCCCAGGCAAAGAACGGTACCGACAACGCGGTATTCGCTGACGGAGTATACTTCTTCGGATGCGACGGTCTCGACGGTATCCTCGGCAAAGTAGCAGGAAACGAATCCACAGCAAACAACGTTCTGATGCTCACTCCTTTCGCAGAGTCCAGCACAGAGCCCGCAGTTCAGAATTTTGTAGCCGCATACAAGGCAAAGACCGGCGCAGTTCCCGATCAGTTCGCAGCAGACGGCTATGACGCGGTATATGTAATCAAAGCTGTTCTTGAATCCATGGGCGTAAAGAAGTCCTCCGATGTTTCCGGCGCAAAGGTTTCCGAAGCACTGTGCAAACTCTCCTACACAGGAGTAACCGGTGAGATGACATGGGAAGCAAACGGCAACACCAACAAGCTTGCAATGGCTATCATCTATAACGACGGAGTAGGTTCCGTTTTCGGAGAATAATTTCCGCTTCTTGAATCAATAATACTTTTTTCAACTTTCTACATACTATTTCAAAAGGATTTCGCTTCGCTCTCTGAAAAATGAGGGCGAAGCGAAAGCTATGTAATTATGACAGTATTTATTCGAACATTAATCAGCGGTCTGAACCTCGGAAGCATCTATGCGCTCATCGCTTTGGGATATTCCATGGTTTACGGTATCGCAAGAATGCTAAACTTCGCTCACGGCGATATAATAATGGTAGGCGCGTATGCCGGAATAGTGGCCGTCCTGAACCTTGGACTTCCCCCTCTTCTAGGCATACTTTTCAGCGTCATAATATGTGCCCTTCTGGGAATGCTGATCGAAAGGCTTGCATACAAACCCTTAAGACAGGCCCCTTCCCTTTCCATACTCATCACTGCCATCGGAGTCAGTTATCTGCTCCAGAATCTGGCTCTGATGATTTTTGGTTCCGAACAAAAAGCCTATCCGACTTTTGCGGGAGTAAAAAGCTTTATGATTTTCGGGGTAAAGGTCGACAGTATAACTCTTCTGACTCTGGCTGTCACCGCACTGATCATGATAGGTCTTACGCTCTTCATAAACAAAACGAAGATAGGAAAAGCAATGAGAGCCGTTTCGGAAGACAAAGGAGCGGCTGAGCTCATGGGCATCAGCACCGACAGGACCATAACGATCACTTTCGCCATAGGCTCTGCCCTGGCCGCAATTGCCAGCGCATTTTACGGAGCCACCTACGTATACGTACTGCCCACCACCGGGTCAATGCCCGGAATCAAAGCTTTCACAGCCGCGGTACTCGGAGGGATAGGATCCATACCCGGAGCCATGCTCGGGGGAATAATGCTCGGCCTTATCGAACAGTTTGCAAAGCAGTATATATCCACGCTGTGGTCCAACGCCATAGTGTTTGGAGTTCTTATCATAGTCCTTCTGGTCAAACCCACGGGACTTCTCGGCAAGAAGATACAGGAGAAAGTGTAAAATGAAGAAGAACAATTACGGAAATCTTATTACGCTTCTCGTCCTGGCAGTTTTCTTTGCCGTTCTGGGCGGAATGCTCTATACGGGGAACATATCGAGGCAGCTGACCAATATGCTCATCCCTATTTCAATGTACATCGTCCTGGCAGTATCCCTCAACCTTGTCGTAGGACTTCTTGGAGAACTTTCCCTGGGTCATGCGGGATTTATGTCCGCAGGACTATTTTCGGGATGCCTTGTTTCCATCAGACTGTACGGAATGGTGCCCGATTCTCTCAGATTCGTCATCTCCATGCTGGTGGGAGGACTTGTTGCCGCAGTATTCGGGCTCATAGTTGGACTGCCCACCCTTCGTCTCAGAGGCGACTACCTTGCCATAACCACGCTGGCCTGCGGCGAAATAATCAAGACCATCATTACCAACCTCAAAATTACGGGAGGCGCAAGAGGTCTTGATACCGGACACGTGTATTCGAATGCAAAGACACTCTTCCCCTACGCCGTCGTACTCGTATTCCTGACGGTCATAGTCATGATGAATATAAAGAACAGCGCTCAGGGACGCGCAATAATGGCCATACGAGACAACAGGATAGCAGCCGAATCCATAGGCATCAACGTCGTAAGCTACAAACTTGCAGTATTCGTCATTGCTGCATTCTTTGCAGGAATGGCAGGAGTTCTCTACGGACACTGCTTCGCAAATATCAAGGCTGCAAGTTTCGATTACAACGTATCCATAGAGATCCTGGTCATAGTGGTCCTCGGAGGCATGGGCAACATCTTCGGATCAGTCGCAGCCGCAGTCATATTAAGAGCGCTGCCCGAACTTCTGAGAGGATTCGAGAGCTACCGTATGCTCATATACGCCGTGGTACTCATCCTCGTTATGGTTCTTTCGAACAACAAGAAAGTACAGAGCATAAGATATATGATCACAGGCAAGATCAGAAAGAAATTCCGTCAGATAAAAGAAGCAAAAAAGGAAAACAAAGGAGGGGAAGCAAATGGCTAACAAAGTAAAACTTGTACCGGGCAAATCCCCCAACCTTTTCACTGAAAGAGACGCCGGCAAAATGCCGGTGCTCGAGTGCATACACCTCGGCATAGAATTCGGAGGTCTTCACGCCGTAGAGGATTTCGACGTAGCTATAGGACCCACTGAGATCACCGGCCTCATAGGCCCCAACGGAGCCGGAAAGACCACCATATTCAACCTTCTTACAAAGGTGTACGAGGCAACGACGGGAACAGTGCTTCTAAACGGCATAGACCTCAAGGGACTTTCGACTCCCCAGGTATGCAAAATGGGTATAGGAAGAACGTTCCAGAATATAAGGCTGTTCAATAACATGAGTGTTATCGACAACGTGAAAGCCGCCATGAGTCATACCATAGACTACGGTTTTGCGTCCGGAATCTTCAGATTCCCCAAATATGCCAGGGAAGAAAAACTCGGAACAGAGAAAGCTATGGCACTCCTTTCCATATTCGATATGCAGGACGAAGCGAACGACAGAGCCGGTTCCCTCCCCTACGGAGAACAGAGAAGACTCGAGATCGTAAGGGCTCTTGCAACGGAACCCAAACTTCTGCTTCTCGACGAGCCTGCAGCAGGCATGAATCCTGCGGAAACCACCGAGCTCATGGAAAACATAAGAAAGATAAGAGACACCTTCAATATCGCCATCTTCCTTATAGAGCACGATATGAACCTAGTCATGAACGTATGCGAAGGAATATGCGTACTCAACTTCGGAAAGATAATAGCTAAGGGAACTCCGGAGCAGATCCAGAACAATCCTGAAGTTATCGAAGCGTACCTCGGAAAGAAGAAGGAGGGCTGATATGGGAGAACTGCTGAAAGTAGAAAATATCAACGTGTACTACGGCAGTATACACGCCATAAGGAACGTCTCCTTCCACGTAGACGAGGGAGAGATAGTGACCCTCATAGGAGCCAACGGCGCCGGCAAATCAACTACGCTGAACTGCATCGCCGGTTTGCTCCATTCCGATACCGGAGATATATTATTCAACGGAGAAAGCCTCAAAAAGGTGCCCGGATTCAAGATCGTAAACAAGGGTCTTTCCCTGGTACCCGAAGGAAGAAGGATATTCCTTCAGATGACCGTTGAGGAGAACCTTCAGATGGGAGCCTACTCGAATCCTTCGAAAGAAGCCGAGAGCATGGCCAGAGTATACGAACTGTTCCCAAGACTTAAAGAAAGACGCAGCCAGATTGCCGGGACTCTTTCCGGAGGAGAACAGCAGATGCTGGCAATGGGACGGGCTCTCATGTCAAAACCGAAGCTTATGATGCTTGACGAGCCGTCCATGGGACTTTCCCCCATACTGGTCGAGCAGATTTTTGAAATAATCAAAGATCTTAATAAAGACGGAACGACCATCCTTCTCGTAGAGCAGAACGCAGCCGCTGCCCTGGACGTGGCAGACAGAGCCTACGTCATGGAGACCAGCCGCATAGTGATGGAGGGTAAAGCTTCGGAGCTCAAAGAATCCGACAAAATACAAAAAGCATATCTCGGACAATAGAGAAAAACCCGGAACGGTCGTTCCGGGTTTTATATTGCTATAAAACAGTGTTTCTTACAGGAGGCATCGCATGCAGCCGGTATAAAGAGTTCCCCTCGCATCTGCAAGTCTGCACTCAAGTCCGGGTATATCGTCCAAAGCATCCTTAAGCGCCTCATGATATCCCGGCATCTTGTATACGGTACTTCCCTCAAGGGCTATCGTAGCCTTATCATATCCCCTGAGAAGACACTTTACCATGAGAGCAACGATGAACGCACCTCTCTTCTGGAATAGCGATATCATTTCTCTGAACTCGGCCCTTTCCATGGTGGAAAAACAGGAATACAGCACGCCTTCTCCTATGAGAAATTCCGATACGTCTTTAAGTTCAAAGGACGGGAATCTGCGACCGAAATACTTTTCGGCAGCGATCCTGATGGTTTTGCCGAGATATGCCCCGGCCAGAAGCTTCTCCGCGACCCTTTTGGGGCTGCCTAGTTTTTCGCAAAGTTCTTCGTCAAATTTACCGTAAGGAATACCTTCGTACAGTCCGCATTCGCTTACTACGATCATATCCTTTTCCCTGTCGGTGAAGCAGATATTAAAACCTGTACCGAGTATTATTCCCGCATCAGCGCCTACTCCAAGCTGAGCGGCAACAGTATCGTTGATCACGGAGAACAATCTTTTCTTTTCCAGTCTTTTATTCAGTTCCTCTCCGAGCAGTTTACCTTCTGCACCTTTGATCTTGATTTCTTTGGCAAAAGCAAGTATTTTACCGTCCCTGTTTTCCTGTATTTCACAGGGATAGGAAAAGCAGAACCCGACCTTATCCGCATCATATTTTGCGATCTGTCCCGCAAGACGGTCGAAAAATGCGTCAGCTGAGACTTCTTCTCCGATGCCGAACATAAACATCCTGTCCTCTTTTAAGACCTTGCCGTCTTCAAGCAGCGCGAAGCGGAGATTTGTACCGCCGGCGTCGATGGCAAGTATCTTCTCCCCTTTCAGTTCTCCATCAAGGCAACGCTGGAATGTCGGAAGCATGCGAAGAGATCTTTTCTCCTCCATATCTTTCAGAAATGCATTCTCTGCTTCTCCTGCGTCCATGGATTCGGCAAGCATACCGTTTTCCTTCATATAATCATATACTTTACTCATATATATTCTCCTTTTGCCGGAAACCGAAAAATCCGGCAGATTATTGTTTGTCAGGAATTAATAACAGTTACCTTGGCATCCGCAAGCGCGGCCTCAATAAGGGATTCGCAATCAAGTTTGCTTTCGCTTTCCTCTATTTTTGAAAGTTTAGGTTTGGTTACCGGATGCTTGGGAAGGAAAACCGTGCAGCAGTCTTCGAAAGGCTGTATGGATGTCTCAAAGGTACCGATTTCTCTCGCTATGTCTATTATCTGAGTTTTGTCCATAGCTATGAGAGGTCTCATTACCGGAAGATCCGTGGCAGCGTCTGTCACTACCAGAGAGTCTGCGGTCTGGCTTGCCACCTGACCGAGGCTTTCTCCTGTTATGAGCATCTGGCAACCGCTCTTCCTTGCCACCCTGTCTGCTATCTTGACCATAAATCTTCTTACAAGTATCGTAGTCTCCTCTTCAGGACAATTCATCACTATCTGTTCCTGTATGGAAAGAAGATTGACGCTTGTCATCTTGATCTTTCCGCAATAGGTCGTAAGTATCTTCGCAAGGTCCTTTACCTTTTCAAAGGCTCTTTCCGAGGTGTAGGGATAGGAATGGAAATGAACCGCCTCTATCATCATGCCTCTGTGAGCCATGAGAAATGTGGCAACGGGAGAATCTATACCTCCGGAAAGAAGTACAAGTCCCTTGCCGTTTGTCCCGAGAGGAAGTCCGCCGAAGGCCATTATCTTCTCTTCATATACGTAGGCATATTTTCTTCTGACGTTTACCCAGACCACGGCGTCAGGATCGTGAACGTCAACCTTGAGCACCTTGCAGCTTTTCAGAACGCAGGCACCGACTTCCCTTGCGATTTTAGGCGATTCGACCGGGAACGTCTTGTCTGCTCTCTTAGCTTCCACTTTAAAGGTCTTTACGCCTTTATCTTCGATGAGCTTCATCATACATTCGGAAGCAACACGGCCTATCTCGTTGATAGTTTCCGGAGCACTCATTCCCTCATAGGCTATTTCAGTCGCCGGGCTGATCGAATCGACACCGAAAACTCTTCCCACCTTTTTCAATACGGAAGACGGTGTCGTTTCAAGAGAGGCTCTAACCAATATGAGTCCCTCTACTCTGTCCACGCTGTATATGTTCTCTTCCTTGAGAGCAGACTTTATCTTCCCTACAAGCATACGTTCAAAATACGACTTGTTGTCTCCCTTGAGGGCGGTTTCTCCCACACGGACTATATATACCTGCTCGTTTGTATTTATCATGATTTCTTAAAAGCCTTTCTGAGTCTTCTCTGCATTGTAACGTATTGTTTCAGTTTCAATACTACTTTTTCCATTTCTTCAGCCGTATTGTCGCAGCTGAAGCTGAATCTTACGGCGCCTTCGATCTCGTCGGCGGAAAGCCCCTGGGCAGTCAATACGTGACTTCCTTTTTTATGCGAAGAACAGGCAGAACCTGTAGATACATATATGCCTTCCTGTTCAAGCATATGAAGCAGTACTTCACCTCTGCATCCGAGAAAACTTACGTTCAGTACCGACGATGCGCCGTTTTCCGGAGAGTTTATCCTAAGCTCGTCTATCTCTTCAATCAGCCTTTTCTTGAGATAATTCTTTACGCCGGGTTCCAGCATCCTCATGTTTTCAACTGCCGCTCCGAAACCGGCTATACCGGGGACGTTCTCCGTTCCGGATCTGAAACCAGATTCCTGTCCTCCCCCGTAAATATACGGCGGAATGTGCAGACCGCTCCTGATATACAATGCTCCGATTCCTTTTGCAGCATGGACCTTATGCCCTGAAAGACTGATCATATCTACGCCCATCTTCTTTACGTCGATTTTTATCTTTCCGTAGGACTGTACGCAGTCTGAATGGAAAAGGATATTTGGGTATTTCTTCAGTTCTTCAGATATCTCCTCTATCGGGAATATCGCTCCCGTTTCATTGTTGACGTGCATTATGCTTACAAGGATAGTATCTTCGTTCAGAAAAGCTCTGAATGCTTCCATATCCAGATTCCCATCGGAAAGAACGGGAACGTATTTTACGTCAGCTCCCTCCTGCTGCAGTTTTTCAAAGCATCTCAGAACAGCAGGATGCTCTACTGAAGTAGTTATGATCCTTCTGCCCTGTTTTTTCCTTGAGTTCCACACTCCGAATATGGCGGTATTGTCGCTTTCGCTTCCGCAGGAGGTAAAAAAAATCTCGGAAGGGTCGGCTCCTATTGATCTCGCTATGACTTCTCTTGCGTGCTTTACGATTTTTTCTGCGTCAAGTCCTATGCTGTACAGAGACGAAGGATTACCGAAGTCTTCGGTCAATACTCCATTCATTGCATCCAGGCAGGCTTTGCATGGTTTTGTTGTGGCTGCGTTGTCGAGATAAATCATCTTCTAAAAGAAAGCCCGCGTAAAGCGGGCTTTATATACTCCTTGATATTATGAAACTATTTTGCGTAATCTACGGCTCTCGTTTCTCTTATTACGTTGACTTTTATCTGTCCGGGATATTCGAGTTCGCTTTCGATCTTTCTTGAAATATCTCTGGCCAGCATCTGGATTTCTCCGTCGGACACCTGATCGGGCTTTGCGATGATTCTGATTTCTCTTCCGGCCTGAATGGCGTAGGATGATTCGACTCCCGGTGTGGAGTTTGCGATCTCTTCGAGATTCTGAAGTCTCTTGATATACGTATCGAGAGTTTCTCTTCTTGCTCCGGGTCTTGCTGCTGACAGCGCGTCGGCTGCTGCTACAAGAACTCCTTCAGCGCATGTATACTCGTAATCTCCGTGGTGGGAAGCCATACATCCGATGACCGCTTCGCTCTCCTTGTATTTTCTCAGTATCTCTATACCGAGGTCTACGTGAGTGCCCTGCTGTTCGTGGTCGACGGCTTTTCCTATATCGTGGAGAAGTCCGGCTCTCTGAGCGAGCCTTACGTCGAAGCCGAGTTCTCCGGCCATAAGACCTGCGAGATGTGCGACTTCTTTTGAATGATTGAGTACGTTCTGACCGTAACTGGTTCTGTAACGAAGTCTTCCCAGTATCTTTACGAGTTCAGGGTGAATGCCGTTGATCCCCAATTCGAAGATGGCTGCTTCGCCCTCTTCCTTTATCGTCTTTTCAACTTCTTTTGTTGATTTTTCAACTATCTCTTCTATTCTTGCCGGGTGTATTCTTCCGTCTACGATGAGTTTTTCAAGGGACAGTCTGGCTATCTCTCTTCTTACGGGGTCGAAGCCTGAAAGAATGACTGCTTCGGGCGTATCGTCTATGATGAGATCTATTCCCGTAGCCTGTTCTATAGCACGGATGTTTCTTCCTTCACGGCCTATGATACGGCCTTTCATTTCATCGTTGGGAAGCGGCACAACGGAAACCGTAGTCTCCGCTACCTGGTCTGCGGCGCAGCGCTGAATGGCCATCGTGATGATTTCCTTGGCGTTTTTGTCCGCTTCTTCCTTTGCCTTGCTCTCGATTTCCTTGATCATCACGGAAGCTTCGCGGCGGACGTCGTGTTCGATGTCGCGAAGGAGCATTGCCTTGGCTTCTTCTGCTGTGCAGCCGGAAATCCTCTCAAGCTCGTCGACCTGCTTTTTAAGGATCTCGTCGATGTTCTTTTCTTTGTCAGTGAGGGACTGCATCTTTCTGTTGATGCCTTCCTCTTTTTTCTCGATATTCTCAAGTTTGCGGTCTATGGATTCTTCCTTCTGGTTGATCCTGTTTTCCGCTTTCTTTACATCTTCCCTGCGTTCGCGGATTTCCTTTTCCGCGTCCATACGGATCTGATGTGCCTCTTTTCTGGCGTCTGCAAGAGTGCTCTTTCTGAGAGCCTCTGCATTATTCTCTGCATCGAGTATTAAATTTTTAGCCTGTGTTTCGGCGCTTCCGACCAGTTTTTCTGCCTGGTTCTTGCGCAAAATATATCCAAAAAGTATACCGATAATCAGAGCTACGACGCCAATGAGTATGTACTTCATTGTTCGTACCTCCGTGAAATTATTTATGATGTATCATATATTAAAGTATATAAATACTATCAAGATATAATACTATTAAACGGTACTTTTCGTCAAGTAAAAGGGCCAAACAGACGCAAAACAGGACCGAGCAAGGCTCAGTCCTGTCGTTTCAGGCATTTATTTTTCAACCTGTCCGTTAATTTTCGTTCAGTTCCCAGCTGAATGCGGTTCCTGTGACCATATAATGGAATACGGCCTTGATAGCAGTTGAATCGGACAGTTTTATATCAGGAGTGCGTTCATCGATCACGTTGCACGCGAAGAACTCTTCGGGGGTCATAACCGTGCCCGTAACAGCATCCTTTTTCAGGCGACTGTTCTTGCAGCTATTTCTATGAAAGTTTTCACGTAGTACGACGAGCCCATCTGGACCACCGGAGTGCCGTTGTTGTTGGCGGCGTTTATCGCATCGTCGTAAGACATGATGCCTACGAGAGGTATATCCAAGGTCTGGCTTATCCATTCCAGACTCGGTTCCCGGTTCAGAGAGGCTTCCGTCATCTTGTTAACTGCGAAAAACAGCTTGTTTACTCCCAGATCTTTAAGTCTTCCGCATACTGCGTCGGTATTTCTTATGCATACGTAATCGGGAGTGACCACAAGGAGAGCCGCATCGGCTTCCGACGCGACGAATTCCAGAGATTTTCCAATATTTACGGGGCAGTCTACGATGACGTAATCATACGATTCCTTAAGGCTCGTAAACATTACGGACAGCTTCTGTGCACTAAGTCCGGGCACGCTTTTGCACTGAGGGCAAGGAAGAAGAGACAGATTGTCGCAGCTGTCGCTTTCTATAATAGCTTTTTCCAAAGAGCAGAGACCGCCGATATAATCCCCGAGATCGAAGAGAACTCTGTTCTCCATTCCGAGGTATATATCGTCGTTGCGAAGTCCAATATTCATATCACATACCAAAACCTTCGCTCCGGTATTTGCCAGAACGATTCCAAGGTTTGCAGCGAATGTTGTTGTACCGCTCCCGCCCTTGCCGGATGCGATCATAATAAGCTTGCCCATAATAAAGGTATTTTACCAAAAGACCGCGATAAATAAAAGTGTCTTTTTCCAAAAACCCTTGAAATTACTAAGATTTACATACTATAGGCAAACTTTCATATCATTTCCTTCTCTTTCAGCGAAGTGTACGCTCCGTCTCCGATAATTATATGATCCATCACTTTTATACCTATGAGCCTGCCCGCGTCCGCAAGTCTTTTCGTTGTCTCTATATCCTCTTTGCTGGGGGTTGGATCTCCCGAAGGATGGTTGTGGATAAGAACGATAGCGTTCGCGCCTGTTCTGATGGCGTCGGCGAACACCTCTCTGGCAGTCGCAGATGTTCCGGCGATACCTCCTATGGAAATATCCTGAGTTTTTATCAGCTCCAGTTTTGAATTGAACATGGCTACACGCAGCACTTCCTTATGGAAATTCCTCATGTCGCTTAAGTAATCCGCCAGGTTCTCCGGAGTATCGAGTCTGATCTTATCCTTCGGAGCAGAATACACTCTTTTACCGAATTCCACTGCCGCAGCGATCTTACATGCAGTTGCCTTGCCTATGCCGCTTATCTTAAAGTATTCCTGCGGCATATAGTTCGCAAAACTTGAAACGTCCCCTTTTTCCGATGACAGCAGGCGGTACGCAAGATTAAGCGCCGACTCGTTTTTCGTGCCCGAGGAGATCAGTATAGCCAGAATCTCAGCGTTTGAAAGCACCTGTGCACCGTATTTCAGAAGCCTCTCCCTGGGTCTTTCATCCTCCGCCATTTCTTTTATTCCGAGGTTGAACTCATTCTGATACATAAAAACCCGTCCTTTCAAAAATGGAATATATTTCCATTTATTGTAAAGCACGGGCTTTTGGAATTCAATAGTAAAATATTGTAAATATATTTATTTTTCCGCTTTCCTAGCTTTTCTTTCCTCTTTCGTACCGATATAACTCTCAAGTACAGGAACCAGAACGAATGCGACTATACCTGCGGTGAATCCGCCGTTGTACAGACAGAAGCCGCCGTGAAGAGCCGGAACGTTCATGACAAGCAGAGCGTGTATCGCTCCCGCTATCACGCCCGGGAAGAAACCGAACTTTCCGGAAATGGGAGCAAGACCACTGGCAAAGCACATACCGACCAGCATCGCCTGAGTGGTAAGCGTCCAGGCCGAAGTTTCAACGAAACCGAAATATACGCAGCCGAGAGGAATGAGCGATGCAAGGAAATATCCTAACATTATAGGGAATACCGTTCTGGGCTGAGCCCCCTGTGCGGAGAAGGCGTGCATACACATGATCGCGCCCATGGTCGCTCCGGTAAACTTTGCTCCGGTGAATACTAAAGAACCGTCGGAAAGAGTGAATCCGTGAACGAGATTGAAATATGCCAGTATGAACAAACCGTAAATACCCATATTGATGAAAGTCGCGGCAACACCGAATTCCTTTGTGTAGTCCGTCTTGTATCCGTCGCTCTTCCAGAGTTTCTTAAAGTTGGAGAAGCAGTCTTTGTCCATCATGCATCCGGCAAAGAACATTGCGCTGAATACCACGATAAAGAAAATATTTACGAAGTTCTTACTGCCGTTTCCGAGGTCGGTATTGGTAGGAACGGTAAAGCCCGGAGTCTTGTAAAGAAGGCAAAGAACTACGAAAGAGAGGAAGCCTGCTGCAGGTCCGGCGTTATACAGGTCGTAACCCTTGTGGAAGTTCGCCGATTGTCCGCAGAGAGCCGGCATTACGCAGCCAGTTACTATACCAAGCACAACAGCGCCGGCAAGGCCTGCGTAGGAAAATCCTCTTGTTTCGATACCGGGGTATCTGAACAGCAGTTCTCCGGCAAAGGGTGCAAGCGCCGTAGAGAAAAGCGCGAAATTGATCACAGTGCCGAATTTCACCTTTTTGATTCCTGCATATACAAGTCCGCCTATGATAAAAGGCCAGATGGTAATGAATGTCATGCCGAAGGTGGCGAATCCGACATTGAGCCAGTAGGCCGCTACCGTAAGACCGTTGCAGCTTGCTTTGGACAGAGCCAAAAGAGCGCAGACCGCAAGACCTACAAGCCCGGTATTTAAGAAGGATGCGCCTAATCCTCCCAGCTTAAAATAGTCTCTCGTAAACTGAGACGGCGCAAGATTGATTCTGATGCAACCTTCCAGAGTGTCCTTAACGTTACCTGCAAACAAAGCTGCAACGATAAAAGCCAGACTGAGAAATGTCAGGACCAGCAGTATGTTCCTGCTGCTTTTGTCCACTACTGTCTTTTTCTTCATGACGATTATTCCTTTCTTAGATCTATGTCATTTATTGTTCGCTCACTTAAAAACCCATCTCTTCTGGACCTGATAGCTGATAAAGAACAGGAATCCGTCCACAAGGAGCTTGAGCAGGGTTCTGCCAAAACCGACAATGCCAACCTTCGCAGCAAGGCTGAATACCAGCGTGCAGAGCAGGTATGAAGCAAAATACTGCACTATTGCAGTAGTCAGGTATTTTGCAGCGGACTTCGTTTTGGACGCGTCGCTTTTGAATACCCATTTATAGTTGAGAGTGTAATTGACTATGGCGGAAATAATTCTGGCCAAGCCGGTGGTAAGGAAGGTCTGAAGCCATATTTTCGAAACGTTTTTAAAAACGCTGTTGAAAATCGTAAAGGCCGTTGCATCGACCACGGTTCCCGCAGCAGAGCTCAGAATGTATCTGAGCGAGGTAGCCTTCTGAAAAATAGGCTTATATATCCTTATAGAATCTTTGACTTTGTTGAAGTGGGATCCGCTGTTGTCGTCGCTGTAAACGGTTTTGATCTTTATTTCAGAATAGGGTATCTTCTTTTCGCTCATGTACATGAGCATGTTGCTCTCGTACTCATAGCGTTCCCCTTCCACGTTGATAAGTCTCTTAAGGTATTTGGTCGGAAAACCGCGCAGTCCGGTCTGGGCGTCAGAGATGGCCATACCGAAGAAAGCCTTGAAGATCCAGGCCGTGATCTTGTTCCCAATCTTGTTGGTAAATGGAACCTGTTCCTCGTCGAAATTCCTGCATCCGAAAATAATATCGTCGGGGCATTCCCTCATTTTTTCGGCAATACGTATGGAATCTTCGGGAGTATGCTGCCCGTCTCCGTCAATGGTGATAGCACCTGTGACTTCGGGCATATTGTCCACGATATGAGCAAACGCGGTCTTCATGGCGCGCCCTTTTCCCCTGTTCACTTCGTGAACAAGAAGGGTGCATTCCGGATGCTCTTCAAGAGCTTTACGGAAAGGTTCCTTATGGGCTTCGTCGGAACCGTCGTCTACGAGTATGACCTTATCGAAACCCGCTGCCGTCATACCGTCAACTACTTTATTCAAATTCCAATCCGGATTGAGGGACGGAACTATAATCGCAATATCATTCATAATATAAAAGTTCTCCCAAAATAATATAATGATATATTATACAATATTTTCTTGCTTCATTCACTACTTTTCAATCAAAAAGAGATGTCTGTGGACATCTCTTTAAATCTGGTGGACAGTACAAGACTCGAACTTGCGACCTCCCGCGTGTGAGGCGGGCGCTCTAACCGGCTGAGCTAACCGTCCGTATTAGGACGCTTTAAAGCGTCCTGATAAATAATACTACCTTATACGGTATTTTCAAAGTACTTTTTTACAGACTGCACATATAGTTGAAGGTACGGATGAGCTGGCTTGTATAACCGTTCTCATTGTCATACCAGGAAGTGATTCTTACTTCATAGAGTCCGTCTCCGAGATCGCATACCATTGTCTGGCTTGCGTCGAAGAGTGAACCGAAGGTGCTTCCTACAACGTCTGTGGAAACTATCTGCTCATCCGTATATCCGAAGGAATCGGATGCTGCAGCTTTCATTGCCTCGTTGATCTTTGCGGCTGTGAGTTCTTCCTTGCATCTTACGACTGCGTCGAGAATAGTGATGGAGCCTGCCGGTACGGGAACTCTCATGGCGTTTCCTACGAGTCTGCCCTTGAGTTCGGGGATAACGAGACCGATAGCCTTTGCAGCGCCTGTGGAGTTCGGTACGATGTTGACTGCGCCTGCTCTTGCTCTTCTGAAGTCACCCTTGCGGTGCGGTCCGTCGAGGATCATCTGGTCGCCTGTGTATGCGTGTACAGTTGTCATCATACCGGAAAGAATGGTTGTCATCTCGTGCAGAACCTTGGTCATGGGAGCGAGGCAGTTTGTGGTGCAGGACGCTCCTGAAACTATGGTGTCTTCCTTCTTGAGGATGTTCTGGTTTACGCCGTATACTACTGTCGGAAGATCGTCTCCTGCCGGAGCGGAAATGAGGACCTTCTTTGCGCCTGCGTCAAGGTGAGCCTGAGACTTTGCCTTGCTTGTATAGAAACCTGTGCATTCGAGAACTACATCTATGTCGAGTTCCTTCCAAGGAAGCTTGGAAGCGTCTGCTTCTTTGTAGATAGTGATTTCATTTCCGTCGATGGTGATGCTGTTTTCACCGGCTTTGATATCATGGCCTTCCCATCTCTTCTGTGCGCTGTCATACTTGAGAAGGTATGCGAGCATATCAGGGCTTGTCAGGTCGTTGATGGCCACTACGTCGAATCTCTTGTCTCCGTGAAGCTGACGATAAGCCAGTCTTCCGATTCTTCCGAATCCGTTAATTGCAACTTTGATCATTTCTTTTTACTTCTCCTTCTTTTGTTTTTGTTATATGTTCGAAGTACTAAAACTATTAAAACGAATAATAGGATTAAACCGCCAATACTCATTATAACAATCTTCTTGATTTTATCAAGTCTGGCTTTCTTTTCCGCTTCTTCCCGGGCTTTTCTTTCGGCCTCCTGCCTCTCCTCTTCAGCTTTGCGCTCGGCTTCCTTCCTTGCAGCCTCTTCCTCATCGGCTATTTCCTGATATGATTTGAGTCCTTCGAAGAAATCGTTTTTATGCTGGTCGAGCGATGCGTCTCCGTATATGAGCCCGTACTGCAGGGGACTGTAGCTGATGATCTGCGAAGCTTTGGTGATACCGTTAGCGTCCACTCTGGCCTGTTCGTAGGTATTTCCGTAATAGAGCCAATCATAGAACCACCACTGATGCTGGGAAACGTGCTCCGGGAAACCGAATTTCTGAGTGATCTGGAAGGCGCTGAGTCCGTTGAGTTCCGCCCTTCTCTCGTCTATGACATCAAGAGAAATCTTGTTCTCGTCCCAGAGATGAAGGTATACCTTTTCAAGGAATGGGAATTCTGAGGAATACTTATCAAGGCATCTTCTCAGACCTTCCGTAATGAGCATATGCTGTCCGTGTCCGTACTCACCGTTTACGTCGTGGGAAACTATGACCTTGGGTCTGTATTTGAGTATGGTCTGTCTGAACCATTCAACAACCTCATCCATACCTATGCCGTCCGAAGCCGCAAGATTGGAAAGAGCCCAGTCAAGCGTCTCGGAATACTGATCCAGCCATCCGGAGCTGTCCAAGGTGTTCGTTACGCCTACCGCCCAGAGTCCGTTCCTTCTTTCGTTGTGGCGGTCGGGCTCGTAAATATGGTCGGTTCCGTACACGACCTGAACGTTCAGATCCCTTACCTGCGTATAGTAAGGAAGAAGTCCGGAGAAGAAAAGCTGCTCGTCATCAGCGTGAGTCGTGAACAGTAGAAGGTCCGTGTTTCCCACAAGCGGGTCATCCCATTCCTGGTAAGCCTGATTTTTGATCACTCCGTCCAAAGGAAGCGTAAAATCATGTTTCTTCGTATAGGAACAGTTGTCGCATACCGTGAGTTTGTATCCGAGATCCCCGTGACCTGCCTCAGCTACGAGATCGTGCTCTGCTTTATTTGAACAATAGCAATGCGGTTTGAGAATCTCGTTGTAGGTATATACCTCATTGCGTTTGAATTCGCTTCTGTTGCCGTAAAGCGCGGCAGGCCAGTCCATGATTTCACCGAGAGTGGCTTCGCAGTAAGCCCTTCTGTCCTCGTTGTCCTCATAGAAGGATATCTGACCGAATATCTTGTTTCCGTATATTTCTCCGTAGGCGTAGTTATCATACTCGTAGTGCATGAAGCAGCCTACGAGTCCTCCGTTATGTACGTATCCGTGGTCGGAATCGTATCCGTCGATCCTTACTATACAGTTGATGATATCTCCGTAACCGAAGGAGAACACACCGCCCATAAACTGTTCTTCCTTAAATACAGGATCGTCGTCGATGCATATCAGCGTAGGTTCTACGGTACATCCGTTGATTATGACTTTTCTCGCAAAACCGAATACTCCTCCCGTTCCGAAGCAGTGGCCCGTGGTCTGAGCGGACGCTGTACCGTTGAGGATCACATTCTCGACCTTTACGTCGCTGGCATAACCTGCAAGGAGGCCCACGAACATGCTGTCCGTCCCTGACGCGGAAATGTCCTCGCCGTATATACGCAGATTTTTGATCTGCGCTCCTTCAAGGGCTGCGAAGAAGCCGCTGCACATCGCGCTGTATTCTTTGATGTTGGCGTCATAGACGGTTTTAAAGCAGTCGGTGTTTTTGTTTACGGTAACGTTAATTATACAGTGGTCCTGTCCGTCAAGAGTTCCCCTGAACTCGAATGGTTCCCACTCCATACCTGCCATATCTATATCCGCGCCGAGGACAAATGAACCGGCGGGATCGCTCTTCATCTTGAGAAGGTCTCCTGCCGTCATAAGGGTCACAGGTCCGTCGGCATAAACGGGAACGGCTGTAAACAGTATGAGCAGCGATAAAACTAAAGATAATATCTTTTTCATGTTTTAGTACTTTACTCTCCCTTCCGCCACTGCCTTAAGGTGTTCTCCGTATGGAGATTTTCCGTAGGCCTTCGCAGATTCCATAAGCTTTTCCTTATCTATAAATCCGTTTATATATGCGATTTCCTCAGGCGCAGAAATGGTTATTCCCTGGCGGGTCTGAATCATTTCGACGAAATTTGCCGCCTGAAGAAGTGAAGCCATTGTACCAGTATCGAGCCAGGCGAATCCGCGTCCCAGAAGCTGAACGTCTAGTAGTCCGTCTTCAAGATACATGTCGTTGAGTGTGGTTATCTCAAGTTCTCCCCTTGCGGAGGGCTGAACCTTGTTTGCTCTTGCGCTCACTCCGGAAGGATAGAAGTAGATGCCCGTTACAGCGTAATTTGATTTCGGACAAGCCGGTTTCTCCTCTATGCTCAGAGCTTTGCCGTTTTCATCGAATTCAACAACTCCGAATCTCTCGGGATCGGGTACGTAATATCCGAACACAGTTGCTCTTCCGTTTTCCTCCGCATTTCTGACTGCGGTTTTAAGCAGGCTTCTGAATCCGCTTCCGTAAAATATATTATCTCCGAGTATCATTGCTCCCGCCTCGTCTCCGAGGAATTCCTCGCCGAGAATGAAAGCCTGGGCGAGTCCGTCGGGAGAAGGCTGGACTTTGTAAGAAAGAGATATGCCGAACTGTGAACCGTCGCCCAGGAGAGTCTCGAAGCGCGGCGTGTCATCCGGAGTGCTGATGATGAGAATATCCTTTATGCCCGCAAGCATAAGTGTGCTCAGCGGATAATAGATCATGGGTTTGTCATAAATGGGAAGGAGCTGTTTTGAAGTCACCTTCGTAAGAGGATAAAGCCTTGTTCCGCTGCCTCCTGCAAGTACTATTCCCTTCATTTTCTATACCTCCTGAAAAACATACGAATCTTTGATGCCTAACCATTTCTGATCCCTTTCGTTCAGAATGAGAGGCGTTCCGCATACCGTATAGCCCTCGGCTCCGGCATTGCCCTTGTATTCACCTTCAAGTCCCGGCCAAATAATACCGATCTCCGGGTCGTTCCAGGCAAGTCCGCCTTCGTCTCCCGGATGATAGAAGTCGTCGCATTTATAGCAGAACTCCGCTTCGTCTGACAATACAAGGAAACCGTGGGCAAAACCCTTTGGGACAAGGAACTGTCTCTTGTTCTCCTCTGAAAGCAGTTCTCCGTGGTATTTCCCGAAGGTCGGACTTCCCTTCCTTAAGTCAACTGCCACGTCGAAAACCTCACCTTTTATGACCCTTACAAGCTTCGTCTGGGAAAACTGTTTCTGATAATGAAGTCCTCTCAGTACTCCCTTTACGCTTTTACTTTGGTTATCCTGAACAAAAACTATATTAAGCCCCGCTTCTTCCATATCTCTGGCGGAGTAGGTTTCCATAAAATATCCTCTGTCGTCTCCGTGTACCGCAGGGGTAATCACGCATAAGCCTCTGATACCGTCCAGGTCTTTTTCTACTGTAATCTGTCCCATAAGTATCCCCTCTCTATAATCCGGCTTCTTTGATATATCGTCCCAATGCGTCTTTCCAGTCCGGGAGAAGTCTGAATCCGGATTCCGAAAGCTTTGAAGTGTCGAGTCTTGAGTTTTTAGGTCTGGAAGCCTTGCTTAAGCCGTATTCCTCCGTACTGACCGGTATGATCTTAGTGGTCAGTCCTTTCTGCTCATAGATTTCTCTGCAGAAGTCGTACCAGGAAATATATCCGCCTTCGTTTCTCGCATGATAATACCCGTATTTATCCGTTTCTATCATATCCGTAAGAAGAACCGCCAGATCGGCAGTATACGTAGGTGTTCCGATCTGATCGTTTACCACCCTTACTTCATCTCTTGAACTCCCGACTTTTATCATGGTTTTTATGAAATTGTTCCCGCTGAGACCGAAAACCCAGGATATCCTTACTATGAAATACTTCTCCAGCGTACCGGACACGGCAAGTTCTCCTCCGAGCTTGCTCTTTCCGTACTCGTTAAGAGGGGCATAGTTTCTGTCGTCAGGTTGCCACGGTTTCTCGCCCTTTCCGTCGAAAACGTAATCGGTGGATATATATATCATCTTGGCGTCCGAGGCTTTAGCAGCCCTCGCGATATACAAAGGTCCCAGTCTGTTGATCTTCTCGACCTTTTCCCTGTTTTCCTCATCTTCCGCCGCATCGACAGCAGTCCACGCAGCGCAGTGTATGATCGCGTCCGGAGACAGTTCCGTAATGACTCTCATCACTTCAGTCTCGTCCGTTATATCAAGACTGACGTACGGAGCGCACGTAACCGCAGAACCGTCGTCCGCGCCGCAGTACTTCGGATGTATATCCGAACCTACGGCTTCATATCCCCTTTTCACAAGCTCGTTCATACAGTCATGACCGAGCTGTCCGCATACTCCTGTTACAAATACTTTCATACGTATCTGCTCCTATCTGTAGAACGCATCGAAACTGTGCTTGTATACCCTCTTTTCCGGCGGCGGGAGCTGCATATAGTCGCCGTAAAGAAGCGTAAGAAGATTATGATACTCAGAGGGTACGGGGAACGAACCGCCCTCGAAGGGTATGTATTTCTCTTCTTCCGTAAAATTACGTATCTGTTTGATATAGTGGCCGGCGATTTCTTTTCTGCCCTTCACAGGACGTTTTCTGAAAAAAGTCTCAAGCTTTTTCAGCCAGTAGTCCTTTCCTTTTGCAACGGCATATTTGTACGGCAGATATCTGAGAACTTTTTTGACAGGATTGCTCTGTTCTGCAGCCTGTTTCAGCGAAGCGTATCTCCATTCGACGCTGAGATACTTCCACCACAGTCTGTCGAAAAATCTGACGACCGGAGACTCATTCAGACCAATCAGGGGGAATACGTCTATATATACTCCCAAATCGTCTATGGGATGCTCAAGAGGCTCTATGAGTTTAGTGTCTCTGCGTATTATCTTTGCAAAGGAATAAAGATATTGGCTGTTGTTGCTGCTGCAAATTGCGTAATACTTGTTCTCTTCCCTGTTGACTGCATCGATCAGCGCAAAGTAGTCGTCGACAGGCACCCAGATATCGATGTCGTCGTCCCAGGGAATAAAGCCCTCGTGACGGACCGCGCCAATCAGCGTACCGAACGCAAGATAATATCTCAGACCGTTTTCTTTACAGATCCTATCGACGTATTTGAGAATGTCGACCTCGATCTCCTTTGCTTCTTCAATTCCGATAGTTTTATTTTCCACGTAATATCTCCTTCAGGAACTTCACTACTGGAAGCTCCACGTAAATATAGAAGTTATAAAGTCCTCTTACCATACTGAGCGCAAATTGTGAAACTTTCATGTATTTCGAAAGATATATGCTCTGAGAATCTCTTCTCATCGCAGCGCTCTTTTGCGCTGCTTTGAGATCCATAGCTTTGAAATTATGGTTATGATAATAGTCGTCGAGCTTGTTTACAGCAAGTCTTTTCCCTATGCTCTTTACCTTGAAACCGAGTATATTTTCTTCGTAATACATGAATACGTCTTCATCGAAATATGAAAGCTCTCTGAAAACGTCCGCCTTCATGATAAAAAAGCTGCCATGAATAACTTCGGTATACCTGAGGCGGTCATTTTCCTCAAATACGGTATTTTTCGTCCTGAGAAAAGCAGAAAGTTTCCCTATGAGAAGGCAGTCGCTTCTCACTATCTGTCCGAAAGTCGGAAGCATCCAGCCCGAGGTTCCAATGCTGCGCTCTCCCTCCTGTATGATTACGGAAGTAATACCCGCAATATCAGGATTTTCTTCAAGAATCTTTATATTATCCTCGAAGGTACGCCTGTCCTTAATGATGACGTCGGGATTCATAATGGATATATACCTGATGCCGCTTTCTTTTTCGCATATATACCTTATACCGAAGTTGTTTCCGTAGGAATATCCCCCGTTTTTTTCCGACGTTATTACGTGAACGCCTTTTACATTCCCATACTTTTCGCTGAGTTTTTCGAAAGAACCGTTGCCGGAAAGATTATCGACTATTACAATCTCCGCGGGGGTCTCAAGTCCGATGAGATTATCCACGCACTTTTCCGTTTCCTGCCAGTTTTTATAGTTAAGAACTATTATCGCCAGACTGTTTCCCATTATTGTTTTCTTATCTTTCTTTTTATTTTTTCCAGCAACGACAGTATATATGAGTTTTTGAACAGCACAAGTTCCGCCGCATACACTATTACGCTGGTCAATATGATACCTATCATCGACAAATTGTTCCTGCCCGCCAGCAGATGCCAGGCAACAGTGATTGCTACTATTGAAGCTGAACCGGCAGCTGCCTGCAGCAGATTTTTTAAAAGCGATTTTCCGTCAACGTATTCCTTTATATCCTTTGCTTTTGCAAGCGCATATCCGAATACGAAGAACTCGGATATCAGTGTCGTGATTGCCGCTCCGTTCTGTTTGAAAGCGGGGATCATAAACAAATTCAGCCCGATGTTGATCACCGCGCTGAGGCTAGTAGCCTGCACGTTTATCTTTTCTCTTCCCAATGGGATAAACAGACAGAAAGTGAGCAGTCCTCCGAGTATCGCTCCTATCAGGCTCACAGCCAGTATTCTCAGAGTCAATATACCCTCAAGATACTCTTCTCCGCCCATGAACATAACGACTTCGTGAGCGATACAGATAAGCCCGGTTCCCGCAGGGATCAGAAGCAGCATGACCTGCGAACAGATCTCGGAATAGATCTTTTTTACTTCACCCGTTTCTCCGAGAGCAAGGTGATGGGATATCCTCGGTATGGTCACGGAATATACGGCTGAAAGTATATTCTTCACCACGGTATAGATCTTGACCGTAAGCGAATAGATACCGACGTAATAATCACCTGCCATCAGTCCCAGCATGGTGCTGTCGGAATTCACGTAAATACTCAGAGCCACGTTATTTGCAAATAGCGTCATAACGGGTTTTAAGTGCTTCTTTATATCGAACTTCAGCGTAAACTTAAGATGCGCATATCTGCGGCAGTAGAAAAGATTGGACACGCAGATTATAGCTCTCGTAAGAACCGTAAGACCCGCATAGATGTAGTAATCCTCGGCAGTCTTGACGAATACGAAGAGTAGGATCATTGAAACGATATTTGCCGCAATGGTCCTGAGCGTAATGAAAAGGTAGTCTTCATAAACGGTGTTTATCCAGTCCATGCTGAACACGGAGAACACCATATCAAGACTCAGCAGAAGTATGAGGCTTCTGTAATCAAAGAATTTAGGTATAGAGAAAAGGCATATGGCTTCGACTATGAGAGAAATAAACGTAAAGCAAACCCACAGCGAAAAAATCTCGCTGGCGAAACTCTCAAACTGAAGTCTGTCGTCCCTTCTTTTTGCGCCTTCCCTGACCGCGTAAGTCGAAAACCCCAGAGCTGCCAGCAGAGCAAAGTAACTCTCAATCGAAGTGGCGTAAGTAACCCTGCCCATGTTCACGGCGTGGAGCACCCTGAAAGCATAGGGGTAGGTTATAAGCGGGAACGCGATGGAAAGCGCAGTTTTCACAGCGTTCAGAAAAGCATTGAATTGTAACGATCTGTATTTTTTCATTTACGCTCCGGGCTGATCGTTCTTTTTGAACATCTGTCTGCCCTTTGAAGTTTTATACTTAAGAAATGCCTTTACGAAGGCAAGGGTCAGAGAGGTATTGCCGCTGCACAGAAGATTTGCAAACAAGCGGTATTTTCTGCCCTTTACGAGTTTTTTGTTTTCACAGAGTTCCCTGTACTGGGGAAGCGCATATATGCTTTTTATCATAGCTGCAGGGTCCTCTGAAACCGAAGTCAGAGTATAGAAGCATCTTGCGTATTCGCTGTACACTCCGCCCATGGGATATCCGTTCTGCGTATAGAGTGATTTAAGATATTCAGTTCTCTCCACTCTTCCGAGATAATTTCTGTTGTCAAAGGAACCCTGAAGGCCCGTTTCGCTCAGATTATAGACGTAAAGCGCATCCGGTATGGAATGCAGCATCCCGTTCATTTTTTTGAGATAATCGATGACGAACAGATGGTCTTCCCCCATGTTGAGCCCCGCCCTCAGACGCAGTCCGTTTTCTTTGATAACGGAAGCTTTGAACATTTTGTTGCACATTGAACTGAAGCACTTGGCGTCAAGAAGCATTTCGATTCCTTCGTAATAATTTGCCTTCGGCCAGTTTCCCGCGGAAGGAGATAGATTGAAAGCTTCTCCTCCATGGGGTTTTACTTCAATGCCCCAGACAAAAAGATCGCAGTCGTCGTCCGTCATGGAAACGATACGTTCAAACAGTCCATCGCCCATCTCATCATCTGAATCGAGGAACATGATGCGTTCTCCCGAAGAAGCGTAAATACCCCTGTTTCTGGCTTCACTGGGGCCTTTGTTCTCCTGGCGCATAACGACTATGCGGCTGTCTGATTCAGCCAGCCTGCAAATCACGTCGTAGGTTCCGTCCGATGAACCGTCGTCGGTTATTACGACTTCAATATTTCCGTAATTCTGTCTGAGCACGGAATCAACGGTTTTCTCAATGGTCATCTCCGCATTATACGCAGGTATTATCACTGATATTTTATCTCTGAAACCGCTGTCACTCATTTTCTTTAAGATACTCCCGGTATGGCTTATTGAGGTTTATGTATATTATTCCGTGCTGTGGAGTCCTCTTATCCTCCGGAGGCGGTGTCATATAGTCGCCGTAGATATTCGTAAGAAACTCGTCGGGGCACTCGGGTCCGTAAAACATATTTCCCTCAAACTCATACAGTTTCGGCGTTCCGTATATTCTTCTTTCCGCGATTCCCTGAGGTATGCCCCAACCGGTGGAGTTCACTACGTATTTCGTCGAATCAAAATCCTCCTTTGTCGCAGCGGAAAGGTATCTTCTGTAAATAAACTCCGTCGGGAACAGCTTCGAAAGGGCCGCCACTGCCTTGCGCGCAAAGGAATCCGTTGTGGACAGACCCTGCCTGGCTCTCATCATAAATGCGATGGATTTCATCTTTTTGAACTTGCAGACAGCCTCTTCAAAAGTATCGGCAATGCCGTCAAGAGGAAACACGTCGACGAAAACCCCTCCGACGCGTCTACCCTTGAGTTCTTCGACTACTGTGGTGTTTTTATTTGCGATTTTGGCGTAACCCATATTTACGGGACCTTTTCCCGGAGGAACTATTTCCATCCAGGCCGGCAATTTGCTGCTGTCCATAGACATAAGACGATCGAAATCTTTTCTCGGCACCACTATGTCCATATCATCGTCCCAGGGTATAAAACCCTTGTGTCTGATAGCCCCGAGCATCGTTCCGCTGTCCATATAATACGTAATATTCTCTCTTACGCAGAGCTCGTGAACGCCCTTCATTACCTCTAGCAGCGCTTCCTGGATTTCGTTCATCTGGTTTCTCCTCTTTCGCGAACGTTTTTATCTCTTCTGTCCGTAACTATGCTTCCCGCCGGAACGTCCTTTGCGACCAAAGTTCCAGCTCCTATCACGGAGCCTTTCCCGACAGTCACTCCGTCGAGAATAATGACATTGCTTCCTATCCAGCAGTCGTCTTCTATCACTATGCCTTTCTGCGCCACGCCCTGACTTTTTATTGTCGTATCAGTATCGCTGAAAACGTGGTTTTCTGCAAAGAGGCTGCATCTGGGCCCGATCATGACGTTGGATCCTATGCATATCTTACCGGAGCATCCCACGTATCCGTAGGGGCCTATGGAACTGTTGTCTCCCATTACTAGACCTTTGCCCAGATCTTTTCCGTAGTAGCTTGAGGGTCTGATCATAACGCCTCTTCCTATAGTGACGTTGTCACCGAAAACGAGACCCTCTGAGCACAGTCCCTGGATCTCGGAATAGTCTTCGAATTTGACGTTTCTTCCGCATTCTATGTGCTTTCCGTGGCTTATCCTAACTCTTCTTCCTACGAGAAAAAGACCTTCGGCTTTGCGTAAAAAGAGCCTTTTCCAAAGTCCTCGGAGGACCTTGAAGCCTGCGCCTGCATATATAACGATCTTATCTGTTTTTGAAATGGAAGCGTCCATAAACTGACCTCACTGATTTAAAAGCGAATTATATATTTCCATCAGCTGACTGTAGTTTTCTTCAGGCTGATATTTGTCTTCGTATTCTTTTCTTGCACCATGCCCGAGTTCCCGGCACCTTTCGGGATCGTTCCAAAGTCCTTTAACGGCCTCCGCAAAGGCCCCCGTATCGCCGAGAGGGAATTTCAATCCGTTGTATCCGTCCCTTACTGCTTCCGCCGAGAAGCCCAGGTCAGTTGCCACTATGGCTTTCCCAAGAGACATCGCCTCTATCTCGACCATGGAGCAGCCTTCATACCATATGGACGGAAACACCACGAATTCCGCTCCTTTAACTATTCCAAGGCATTTTCCGTGCTCTGTATATCCGAGATATTTTACTGCCGGATGCTTTTCTGCCCAAGCTCTGAATTCATCCTCTAGTGGGCCTCCGCCCATGACGACGAGCGGGATATCGCAATTGTCCCAGACTTTCATAAGGGTACGTATACCCTTTTCTTCTCCAATACGGCCGTAAAAAACGGCGTATCTTTCCGGTATGCCCTCGTACTTTCCTGTTTTGGCATCCGCATCGGCGTCTGGAACAAAGTTATATTTTTTTACTATCTTCTTTTCGTCAAATCCGATACCGGTCAGCAGCCTGATCTGATTGTCGTTAAGGCAAATGTATCTGTCTATCTTTTCGTAAAAGCTTCTTCTGACCCTGTGATACCTGAAAATGAAAGCAACGATCAGACTCTGAAATTTTGAGCCTTTGAAACAGCCGTATCTGAACATACGGAAGTAACGTCCGTCACCGCATTCGTTGCACAGTTTGCCTTCTCTTAAGGAAGTGGCGCAGGGGCATACGAATCTTGTGTCGTGAAGCGTTGCAGCGACCGGCTTACCTTCCTTTTTAGCCGCATATAAAACAGACGGCGAAAGGAGCGGGAAAAAGGTGTGTACGTGAACGATATCGGGGTTTTCCTTTTTTATGATCTCCCTGACTGCTTTGTAGTTTTTCCCCGACCACAGCATACCTATGGCTGATGCAAGCTTTCCCATTATCCCGGCGTTGTCAAAATCGTCGTTCGATACGGAATAGCGTATAACACTCTGGCCGTGCTCCTCTAGAAGCGCAGTCTCGCTCTTAAACACCTGGTCGTCTCCGCTGGCGGAACCTTTTCTATGAAAATTGTGTATAGCAAGGATTTTCAATTTTTACTCACTCATCCTTCATCCACAGTTTTTTGTATTCTGCGGCTATATACTCCCAGCTGTAAGCCGTTCTTATACGATCCTTGGCAAGTCTGCCGTACTCGGAACGCTCTTCTTCGCTCATCGAGTCGGCTCTGTCTATGAGCGAAGCGAGATTTCCCGTTTCCGCAGTCCAGTAAAGAGCTGCGTCTTGTGCGACCTCTCTGTTGAAACCCACGTCTATGAGAAGGTTCAGATCGGTGCTCCCGAGAGCCTCTAAAAGGCTCGGGTTTGTTCCTCCCACAGTGTGCCCGTGAAAGTTGGCGTAAGCGTTCTCTCTTATTTTTTTAAGAAGCTCGGAATCATATACCGTGCCTACGAACTTAATGCGCGGATCCTCCCTGAAATGCAGGGTTTCGTCCAGTTTTTCAAGGAATTTATCATTCTTTGTGGTGATAATGGCAAAATCCTTACTGCTCCGGCTTCTCATGAACTCTCTTATCATGATCTCAAAGCTGTTTTCCGGAACGAAGCGCCCGCAGCACATATAGTATTCTTTCTTCTTAAGGCCCTTGCTCTTAAGCCAATCTTCGAATTTTCCCTCGTCGGGAAGCGAGGACTGCTTTATATCCGCACCGTAGGCTATGAAAGTGGTCTTCGGCGCATAAGCTGCATACTCCGTCTGTATGTATTTTTCTATATTCACGGAATCGCACACGAGAAGATCCGCGCTCTTTACCATGAGCCTTTCCGATTCTTTCCAGTATTTTCTCACCGGTCCGCTCCACTTAGCTCTCTTCCATTCGTGCCCGTCGGGATTTACGTATACCCTTCCTCCGACTTTATGAGCCTTGTTTACGAGCCCTTTGAAGAAAGGTCCTATGCGGCACGCCAGCACGTAAAACACCGGGGCGTCTATACCTTTTTTCCTGCAGTAATCGATGCAGAAATTCATAGCTTTAACGTCGTAGGCTATAGCCTGGGCCGGCCCTATCTGAGGGACATGAAGTTTTACTACCCTGGCTCCGTGATAAGTGAAGGTCGTGATATCCCCTTCGGACTTCAACTCTTCTACGCCCTGAAGTCTGCTCTCGTCCATTGCTCCGTCTCCGTTAGCCTTGGTAACGATATAGTAACGGATATCGCCGTCTCCTTCATGCTGCTGAACCAGCTTGTCTATGAAGGTTTCATATCCGCCGTACTGTCCTATGCACTTTGCTCCCAGTATGAATATATGCCGCATAATTCTTTTATATCTCTTTCCTATTCTGCGTCCCGTTAAAGTTCCGCAAGATATTTCATATAATTCTGTTTGTTTTCAAGGGCTGTCGTCGTAGGTCTTCCGAGATCCTCCCTTGCTCCTATTGCCGCCTTTACCTCGATCAGCGTCAGTTCGTTTCCTTTTTTTGCTTCGGCAAGAGCCTTATCAAGAACTACGAAACTGTCCGCTGAAACTGCCTTCGGATAACCGCAGGCTTTCGCAACTGCTGCAAGGTCTATATTTCCGGCTACGGTAGGCATTCCTCCGACAGATTCGTGAGCTCCGTTGTTTATTACTACGTGAACCAGGTTTGAAGGTTTCTGCGAACCGATAATCGCCATGGCTCCCATATGCATTAAAGCCGCTCCGTCTCCGTCTATACACCATATCTTCTGCTCGGGCTTGCTGATTGCAACTCCGAGCGCAATAGACGAGCTGTGACCCATACTTCCTACGGTAAGGAAGTCGTACTTGTGACTCTGCCCGTTTCTCTCCCTGATTTCAAAGAGTTCTCTGCTTGCCTTTCCTGTCGTCGACACGATAGGATCTTCGCCGCTGACTCTTACTATATGTTCTATGATTTCCTCACGCAGCATGGCGTTTGTATTTTTATAGTTTACCTTCGGAGGATCGCTCAAAGCTCCTTTTCTTATTACGAAAGCAACGTCTTTACCTCTTCCGAGTACTTCCCTGAAGCCGTCCATGACGCTGCGCACTTCATCCTCCGTGGTATCAGGCCCTATGACGTAGCTTGCGATGTCCATATCGTCCAGAAGTTTTACAGTAACCTCTCCCTGATACACATGCTGAGGCTCGTCGTGAACCCCCGGCTCACCTCTCCAGCCTATAACGAATATGATCGGTATGGCGTAGACCCTGTCGCTGAGAAGACTTGCTGCGGGGTTGATTATATTCCCCTCTCCGCTGTTCTGCATATATACGACGGGAACCTTTCCCGTCGCAAGATGATACCCGGCCGCAATAGCAACGCAGTTGCCTTCGTTTGCCGCTATGATATGATGCCTTTTATCAATACCGTAGACCGACATAAGATAATCACAGAGAGCTTTCAGCTGGGAATCGGGTACTCCCGTATAAAAGTCCGAATCTAAAATTTTTACAAGTGATTCCACGTTCACGGTCAAATTACCTCAGTATTCTGTGATATAGTTCGTTTATGCTTTCCGGATCCAGCGGAACCGGATTGTTTTTAAGTCTTACCGGATTAACGCTGTTTCTCAGAATGTCATACTGCTCCGCGTTCGCCTCGGGAACGAAAAGACCAAGCTCGTCGAAAATATGATTCAGTTTGTCCGCTGCTTCCCGAGATGTTCTGCAACCCATAGCCGTCGCAATTTCTTTGAACACACTCTCAAGATGCTTCGTTCCCCTGGGATCGGTACACTTATCGGTATTATTTAGCATCCAGGGGAAGAGGACTCTGTTGCAGAGCATAGCCGCATGCCCGTGAGCGCATCCGAAAAGACTTGTGATCTTGTAGCACATAGCGTGTCCTGCAGTCGTCTGCGTTATATTTATCGCTCTTCCTGCGGTATACGCAGCCTTCAGCATAGCTTCGTTCCCCTCGCCTGTATTTGCCAGATATCCCTCCATATTCGCAAGGATCTCCTTTATTGCCGCGGAGGAGAACTCCATGCTTTCCTCCGTGCTGTTTACGGACCAGAAAGACTCCAAAGCGTGGCTCAGCGCATCCAGCATAGTGGATTTTCTCTGGTAGTCAGGAAGGTCTTTGAGAACTTCCGGGTCAAAGAGCACAATATCCGGGATCATGCCCGTATCACTGATGCTCTGTTTTTCACCCTCGAAATATATGACCGCAAACCTTGTAGCCTCAGAGCCCGTGCCCGCCGTGGTAGGCATAGCCAAAAACGGGATCTGCCCCGGGTTTTGCTTCTGCGAAAGAAAAGCGCCGTTTTCTCCGCTTCCTTTCGCATTCGCATAAAGTTTTACGCATTTGGCGACGTCGATTGCCGATCCTCCGCCTACCGCTATTATGCAGTCACATTTCTTTTCTCTGAACAGCCTTACCGCTTCAACTACCGATTCGTAAATAGGATTCGGTTTAAAATCCGTAAACAGCTCGGCCGGAGCCTCTAAAGAGTCGAAGAACCTGCTGAAGCGTTTGCTTGCCGCTGCAAATCCGTCGCAGACAAGAAGTATCCTGTTCTTTCCCTGCGTCCAGTTTCTCAGCTTTTCGTATGCGTCCATTCCGGAAAAAATCATGTTATATCTCCGAAGGGATAAGACGTATGATATCATTGAACGGCATGAGCATCTCATCGCACTCCTGCGCTCTGTGATTTTCGAGTATCATTTCCGCAGCTTTCTGCATTGCGGGTACTTCAGCTCTCATGAGCTGATTTGCATAAATGATTATATTTGCTCCCATCTCTTTCCACTCTTCCTCGGTAACGGAATTGAAGGAGGTCGGAACGAGGACTATTGGAGTAGTCTTATCCTTTTCCCTAAATTTATTAATGAACTCAATGATCTCGGCAGGATCTTTCTTCCTGCTGTGGATCATAATGGCGTCCGCTCCGGCGTCTGCAAATGCGAAAGCGCGCTCAAGAGCGTCCTCCATACCTTTTTCAAGTATCAATGACTCTATTCTTGCGCAGATCATAAAATCCTTCGTACGCTGGGCGTTTTTGCCCGCTTTAATTTTTACGCAGAAATTCTCGATGCTGTCCTGGGTCTGAACCACTTCGGTCCCGAACAGGCTGTTTTTCTTTAAGCCCGTCTTATCCTCGATGATAATCATCGAAACTCCGAGACGTTCAAGGGAGCGTACCGTATATACGAAATGCTCAGTCTTCCCGCCCGTATCTCCATCGAAAATGATGGGTTTAGTGGTGACTTCGGTGATATCTTCTATGGTCCTGAATCTTGACGTCATGTCGACCAGTTCTATATCCGGTTTGCCTTTTGCGGTGGAATCACAAAGAGATGATACCCACATCGCGTCGAACTGATGGGCGCCTCCGTCTTTGTAAACCGCAGTATTTTCCACTATGAGTCCGGTGAGGCCGTCATGAGCTTCCATAGCGGTAACGAGGCCCTTTATATCCAGAACCTTTCTGAGTCTGCCGCGCCTTATATCCGGCATAGACAGATCATTTCTGGTTCTGGCCTCTATCGCATCGTATTTCGAGTCTTTTGAATAAGGAAACTCCACAAGCTTTCCGCCGTAGGTGCTGATAACCGATATCACCTCGTCCCTTATAGGTTTCTGGAATCCGCTCACCCAGTCGTCTCCGTGGACCACGTAATCGGGCCTGTATTTCAGAAGATTCTCTCTGTACGAAAGCATTTCCTGGTCTACCACTCTGTATACGCCTGCGACGTTTTCAAAAAGGGTTTTTCTTTCTGACGCAGGAACAAGGGGCAGGCGTTTGTAGGAGCACACGGCTTCGTCCGACAGGACTCCGATTATGAGTCTGCCGAGCTTCTGTGCCTTCTTTATTATCGATATGTGTCCGCCGTGAATAATGTCGGTCGAAAAACACATATACACGGTTCTTGATTCAATTTCCTTCAGTTTTGCGCTGACAGCAGCCAGATCTTCAGGATTGTCTATTTCCGAACACAGCAGATCTTCAACGTCAAGGGCATGGATATTTGCCGCGCCTCCGAGTTCGTTGAGAGCGTTTTCTGCATAGACCCTGACGTTACCCTTTTCGCAGAACTCACATATCTTTCCGAGCCATAGCTTCCAGTCTTCTTTGTTTATTTTGTAAAGAGCTTGAGCTTCAACTGCGTTTTCGAAAAACTCGATTCCGACCTTCATCACGATCCCGTCTGAAACCACCGCCTTGAAATCCTTTTCAGGAAGGGGCAAAGTCGAAGAAACCGTCATACATGAAACGGGACTCTCGAGAGCCCTGTCCAGAACGCCGTTTTCGAACACAAGATCGCCGTGCATGAGGACGATGTCGTCGTCAAGCAGTTCTTTTGCGCAGTATATGGAGTAGATATAGTTTGTCTTATCATAGGCCGGGTTGTTGATAAAACGTATATTCAAAGGCAGGTCGAGGCTCTCGCAGTATTCGCGGAGTACGTCCTCTCTGTAACCCGTAGTCATTACAACGTCTCTGATGCCCGCTTCCAAAAGAAGCCTGAGCTGTCTCGACAATATGGTCTCGGTTGGTGATATCTCAGTCATGCATTTGGGATGTTCGGAAGAAAGCACTCCCATACGTGTCCCGAGTCCCGAATTCAAAATCAACGCCTTCATCTGGCACCTCTCTCTCCCCTGTTTGAGACGTTTTGCCCAATCAAAAACCAACCTGAGTACAAACTCCCACAATTGTTTATTATATCACAACTGCGAACAGCTTGTAACGAGGTTGGTCGATATATAGCAGAGTTTGGAAACTATTTTACAGATAAAATAACACCTATCAGTATGAATACCTGAGTACCTGCGTTGAGTATCTCCTCTATCCAGTTGTCTCTTGCGGAATCCGCGTTGAACTTAGTTTTAAAATAGATTATGAACGCCGCGAAAAACGCTATGCCGAGTATGAAGAAAATGCATGCCGGCGCCGAGCTGACCGCCTTCCAGATAGCCGGGAAGCTTATTTTCGATCTGTTTATAACAGCCGCGGCGATCATCATTATCCATCCAGCGCTCATGCCAATGGGCATCATTTTCTTAAGACCCGGAACTTCCTTTCCTGCAAGAGCGATGAGCAGCTTGTACACCACCATGCACGCTCCGGCAATCAATGAGACTATTGCGCCGAGAAGGAACAGCTTGCTCTGCAAAGGCTTTGCGAGAAGAGCCATATCGATTCCGAAGGCGACTACCGGGATCGCATCCATCAGAGCAAGGCCCAAAGTGAAGCCTTCTTTAGCCGATTTTTTAGCCATAACTTTCCCTCCTAGTCGTCCGTAAGTATCTGAAGGAAAAGCCCTGTCAGCATTTTCTTCATTGGTTTGAAATAGAACGGAATGATCTTATTCATCAGTTTATTGTATCCGTCCGGATAGGACGTATAATCGAATTTTTTCATTTCGGGTCCTCCTTTACAGTCTGTAGTCCTTAAGGAAATTGCATACGGCAAGATAGTTTTCGCTGTTGCAGTCGTTGCGGTAAGACATCATCTTGTTTTCAGAGATGATGAGACCGCCGCCTCCAAGCTCGTCGCAGAGCTTTTTAGCCTGGGCGACGCACTCTTCCGGGCTTCCTTCGGCAAGCATCACCGTGGACAGGCCTCCCATAAGTGCAACGCAGGGCATTTCTTTCCTGAACTCAAAGGGATCGTCCTGCTCTACGTGGAAGGTGAGAGTGCCCTTCTTGTAATCGTTGAAGTAGTCCTTGAACCCGAGCACCCTGCCCTCAGCGAACACTCTCACGTGCATATCCTTGCTTTCGTACGCGTCGTAGAGTTTTTTAAGAGAGGGATAATAGAGGGTCTCGAACTGGGCGGGACTGAGTATGTTGTGAACGAGCATCATAGTTGAAGCGTCCCAGCAGTACTTAGGATTGGGGCCTTTGCTAAGAGCCTTGGCAATCACCGGATCTATGTGCTGTCTGTCGAACTCCCTGACGAATTCCTCTATCTTGTCTGTGTTTCTTCTGAGAGCGAGGGAAAGCTCCTTCATGCCAAGAAGGTTCGCCATCAGTACTTCCATGCCGAAATCGATCGGGTCCTTGGAAGGATTGTTGGGAGCCGTTACCGGTATTCCGTAGCTTCCGGAAACTCCTGCCATATGGATCACGAACATTGTATATGAAACGTATTCCTTGAATGTCTTCTTCCAGGTATCGAGGCTCTTCTTGCCCCATTCGTCTCCGTACTTTTCGGGAAGTATCTTCGTCCACGCGTATTTTACGGGATCGTCCAGATATTCCATGAGTTCGTCCACCTTGCAGTAATGATGGTCATGGACTCCGACCACTTCGGGCGTATAGTAGTAGTATCCGTCGGAACCGAAGGCCTTCATCACCTCGAACTGGTTTCTTATACCGGTATCGATGAGACCGTCCACGTAATATTTATCAAGGAAATGACGAACGCATTTTTCCATGAGCTCGTGGTCTGTTATAGCCTCGTCTATGGTATGACCTGCGTCGAATATTTTCCAGGTCACCGCGCTGGCAAAGTGCGGTATTCTCTCAGTCGCCCTGAACGCCGACTGATCTCTGAAAAGACCTGCTCTTTCTGCCGACAGAGCAGCTGCTTCTTTCTTATTCAATAGTTGCCACCTCCCATTTTTTGCTTTATTCGATTATACACCCTTTCAGGTTAAAATTAACCGTATTTTATGCATATTTTGTATAAGACAGAAAAACCCGGACCCATGGATATGGGTCCGGGTAAACGGAATATCTGTTTTTCTTTATTTGAGTCCCGCCATCTCCAGCAGCGTGGGGATCTTGGATTCCCAGCCGAGGGACATGATGTGAACGCCCTGGCAGTAAGGCTTGCACTCTCTGATGATACGTGCTGCGATCTCAAGACCGGTGATACCGGCTTTTGCTCTTTCCTTATCTGCTGCGAGCTCGTCTATCATTTCCTGAGGAATGGATACGCCGGCAACGTTGGCATTCATGAATTTGCACATTCCCGCGTTCTTGGGAATGATGACGCCGATCTGAACCGGTTTACCGAGCTTCTTGGCCTTTTCCATAAAGCTTATGAACTTTTCGGAATCGAATACGGCCTGTGTCTGGAAGAAGTCAGCTCCTGCGGCTACCTTTCTTGCCATCTTTGCAAGCTGAGCGTCGACTGAATCGCTGCAGGGCGATACGACCGCGCCTTTTGCGAACGTGGGAGGTTCTCCGTCGAGAGCGTTTCCGCCGAGATCGAATCCAGATTCAAGAGTCACCATAGTGTGGAGCAATGACACGGAATCAAGATCGAATACGGGCTTTGCCTGAGGGTTGTCTCCAAGAGTCGGATAGTCGCCTGTAAGAGCGAGCACGTTGTCAATACCGAAGAGAGCTGCCGCCATGAGGTCTCCCTGGATAGCGATGCGGTTTCTGTCTCTGCAGGTCATCTGCAGGATCGGATTGAGTCCTGCATCCTTGAGCACCTTGCACATACCGAGGGAACTCAGACGAAGTACGCTTGACTGGCAATCCGTAATATTGACTGCGTGAAGACCAGAGAGATATTCTTTGGCTTCTTCTACGAGTCCTTCTACGTGGAATCCTTTGGGAGGACCGACTTCGGCGGTCACAACAAATTCATCGTTTTGAAATAATTCAGTAACTTTCATAGGTATATCTCCTTGTCTTACTCAATTTCAGATTCTTTTGCTTCTTTTGTTGCTTCGAACGTGGCGAAGTTGTGCATCTGGGTCGGGAAATTGAACTCGTCGAGTCTTCCGAGCTCTTCGAGTTTTCTGTAGATCCTCTCCCATCCGCACTCCATATTCGGATTGACCTCGCACATGCCGTCCTTCGTTCCGCCGCAGGGTCCGTTTACGAGACTCTTCGAGCAGGCTGTGATCGGGCAGATGCCCCCGGTGAGATTGAGGAAGCATTCTCCGCACTGACCGCAGTCCACTGTGAGAGGCGTAACTCCCTGGACTCCGGGAAGATGCATGGTGTCGCAGGCTGCGTATACGGGTTTTTCCTCGTAATACTCAGCTACAGTCTGAACTCCAACTCCGCAGGAAAGAACGAGAATGGCGTCGGCAGCGGATATTTCTTTTTCATAATATCCGAGACGTCTTTTCATATTCTCGGGGTTGCAGATGTAGTCGGTGGTGAATACGCCGGTCAGCTGTCCCGCGTCTTTAAGTTCCTTCTCAAACGCGTTTGCTTCGGCTTCGGGGAAGCTTACTTCCTTGCAGCCGTGGCAGTTTATAACGAAGAGTTTCTTGCCTTCGAGAAGCGGCATAAGGGCTTCTTTGGCTTTTAAGTTAGTGATCAACATATTACTTCATCCCCCTTACTGCCTGTTTTCCTGTTCTGATACAGCTTACGAGAGGAATCTTGGACGAGCAGATATATTCGCAGCATCCGCATTCCATACAATCCATGACGTTCTGGGCCTTGAAGCCTTCCGCATTGCCCTCGCCCGCGTACTTTGCGAAGTACAGAGGTTTGAGTTCCATGGGACAGACGTCCATGCAGCGTCCGCATTTGATGCAGTCCTGAGCGATAGGATGATCCGCTTCGACAGCGATGATGCCGTTTGTTCCCTTGATCACGGGGACTTCGGGATTCATGAGAACGGTTCCCATCATAGGTCCGCCCATTTTGACGGTGTAGTTGTCTCCGGGGATGCCGCCGCAGTAGTCTATGACTTCCTGGACGTCGGTTCCGATCTTTACGATATAGTTGCCGGGGTGAGCGATCCTCTCGCCGGAAACGGTGACTATCCTGTCGATGAGAGGCATACCCTTCTGAATGGCGTCGGAAATGGCCTTTACGGTGCTTACGTTGCAAACGACGCATCCTGCGTCCGCAGGAAGCCCGCCTGAGGGTACCATGCGTCCGACTGCTCTCTTGATGAGCATCTTTTCAGCGCCCTGGGGATATTTTGTCTTTGCTTCGAATACTTCGAGGTTTTCGCAGCCCTCGAGTTTTTCGCGAAGGAGAGCTATAGCGTCCTGTTTGTTGTCCTCAACGACGATCATACCCTTGGGAGCGTTTACTGCCTTCATGACCGCCCTGAGTCCGTATATGACTTCGTCGGCATATAGAAGCAGAGCTCTGTGATCCGCTGTGATAAGGGGTTCGCATTCGCTTCCGTTGATGAGAACGTAGTCGATGGGCTTGCCCGGTTTAAGTTTTACGTAGGTCGGGAATCCGGCTCCGCCCATTCCGGCGATGCCCTTATCCTTTACTATCTCCACTATTTCTTCGGGAGTCAGTTCTTCAAGACTCTTTGCAGGCTTTACGGATTCGTCGGGAACGTTCTGCTTGTCGGATTTTATTACTACGCAGCAGGCTTCGCCCTTGCTTGTGAGACGGTTCTCAACTGCGGTAACGGTTCCGCTGACGCTTGAGTGTACGCTGCAGCTTATGAACGCCGAGGCTTCGCCGATCTTCTGTCCGAGCTTCACGTAATCTCCTGCGGCGACCAGCGGTGTCGCGGGAGCGCCGGCAGCCATATTCATCGGAATGACCACCGTTTCGGGTTCCGGGAATACTACGGGAGCGATATGCTCCGTAAGTTCCTTTCTCTCGCTGGGATGAACTCCGCCGTAATAACCTTCAAGCCTATTCTCTCTTACGCTCTTTACGTATTCGTTCACGGCTTTGAAGTTGACCTTGGAATAGTCTCTCATCTGAACCGGCTGAGCGAGGAATTCTTCCAGACGTCCCTGTTTTTCAAGTCTTCTGTAGATCTTTTCCCATGCGCAATCCTTCATAGGATCGATTTCGCATTTGCCGTTCTTGGCTCCTCCGCACTGTCCGTTTATGAGACTCTTGGTGCAATCTACGATCGGGCATATACCTCCGGTAACGTTAAGGTAGCACTGATTGCAGGCTTCACAGGTCTTCTTTGTGAGGGCCATACCGTGGAAACCGATATAGTTGAGCGAATTTGTCGCCGTGTATACCGGGAGAGCCTCCATATCGGCAACTGTCTGAATACCAAGACCGCAGGATACGACTACGACGTTTTCAGTCCCCTCAGGAACTATGCCGTCGAGTCTTTTCTCTGTCTGAAGTCTGTTGCAGAGGAAATCAACGGATGCAGTACCGGTGATCTTCTTTCCCTGCGAGGATGCCAGCTCTGTGAACTGAGCGAGATCCGGTTCTTCAACAGTTTCGAACTCCTTAAAGCACTTGTTACAGGATACTACGAACAGATTGTCTTTGCCCTGCAGCAGAGCGCTGAGTTCGTCGTTATCCTTTAGCACATACTTAGTATAATTCACTATTATTCTCCTTTCTGCGAATTAGATGAACGGCGGGCATTTTGTCCGACGCTACATCACTTTTATTATACCAATGAAGAACGCCATTCTCAAACTCTATATTTGGAATATTATTGTAATATACGACAATAAAAATCTCTCTGATTACACGAATTAGAGAGACAGTTCTTTCCTTATTCTTTCGACCGGAAATCCCATTATATTTTCGAAATCCCCTTCTATGTGGTCTACGATCTCGTCGCCTATGAGCTGTATTCCGTAAGCGCCTGCCTTGTCGTATGGTTCTGGCGTATCGCAGTAGCTTTGGATCTTTCTTTCCTGCTCATCGTCGAGGGTATTGAAATAGACGAGAGAGGTTTCGACGAAGCTTTTTTCCTTTCCGTCCATAATGAAGGTGACGCCGGTCAGTACGTACTGTTTTTCAAGGGAAAGTTTCCTAAGCATCCTTACGGCGTCGTCCCTGTCTTTGGGCTTTCCCATGATCTCGTCGCTGACCGCTACCGCCGTATCAGCTCCTATGACCAGGCAGCCTCCGGGACGGCCAAGTTCCTCATACACGGCACGGGCTTTGGCAAGAGAAAGTTTTTTCACCATAGCCGAAGCGACTTCCGGCATCGGAAGTCCCTTCAGCTCTTTCTCTATTTCTTCCTCTATGACCCGCTCGTCTACAGGCGAGGTTATCACTTCGAATTCGTCGAATATTTTTCTGAGAAGCTCCTTCCTTCTGGGGGAGCCGCTTGCAAGCACTACTCTCATAATTCCTCTCGTATATATTTAAGGCAGTATTCCATATCACCGGGAAGCTTTGCGTCGGCGATTATCCTCTCTCCCGTGACCGGATGATCCAGTTCCAGATGAGCGGAATGAAGGGCCTGCCTCGGCATCCATTCCGGAGGCACGTCGTAACCGTAAAGCTGTCCGTAGAGTTCGTCTCCGACTATAGGATGTCCCAGATAAGTCATATGAACTCTTATCTGATGGGTACGTCCGGTATCGAGTTTCAGTTTAAGAAGCGTAAAACCTTCTATCTGTCCGTACTTTTTCCCCTCGAAGGTCTCTACAGCCTTCCAGTGCGTTACCGATGGATAGCCGTCCGGAGTCACCCGGCGCCTGGCTTTGTGTCCGGGGTCCTTGTCTATCGGTTCGTCAACGGTTCCAAAGCCATCCATAATGCCGTGTACGATAGCGGCGTACTCTTTTACGGTAGTATTGGCCTGCATCTGTTTCGAAATACTGTCCTGTGCATGGGCGTTTTTAGCGACAATCACTATACCTGAGGTATACATATCGAGTCTGTTTACGAACCTCAGCTTGTATACTTCACCTTTTTGCTCCATGTGCCAGGCAACCGCATTGGCAAGGGTCCCCTTTGGGAAGTTGTACGTCGGGTGCACTATAAGACCGGGCTGCTTGTTTATGAGCAGCAGGTCGTCATCCTCATACACCACGTCTATGGGAATGTTCTCGGGCTCAAAGAAGCTTTCCTCCTCGGGATACTCGGCGCTTATGACGTCGCCTTCCTTGACCCTGTATCTCACGGTGGCGTGCATTCCGTTGAGAAGTATCTCACCTCTGAACTTGACGCTTTTCATGAGCCTTGAAGAAAAGTTCATACGGCTCCTGAGTATCTCCCTGACGTACTTTCCCTCGTCTTCTTTCGTAACTTTGTATACGACTCTGTCCGAAGCCATTCTTTCGTCCTTTTCCGTCAGCAGTATTCTTTCGTTCTTCTGATCTTAACGGCAAGTACGGCCGATGCCGCAAGGCAAAGGGCCATCAGCGACACCCAGACGATAAGTCGGTCGCCTGTGGGAGGCGCGGGAGGCTTGGGTACTGCAATCAGCACTCTCGCCGCGGCTTCCTCCATATTCGCTACTGTATTTATGCCTGATCAATATCCCTGTTTGGCGTTCATTTTCAGTATTGCGCCCCAGGTATATACGGTTCCCTCCGCTTCCGGAACTCCGGTTTTATCCCAGAAATGATTGACCCGTATCTCATTTGATGTTTTGTTGAAGTATCTGTGATGCTGTGCGTCGCTGAGCACGAAGCTTGCCAGCGGATCGTCCCAGGTCACGTCAACGACGTACCACTCTCCGTCGAGAAGCACCTGGTTCCACGCGTGCTCTCCTATCTCTATTCCGTTGTTGCTCGTTCCGAAGACGCTTATACATTCGATACCCGCAATATCCATCAGCAGCTGGAAGCTCCTGGTATAGCCTTCGCAGATACCCCTGCCGTTCACGAGAGCTCCGTAAGGGTTGTCGTTATCGGGATCGGGAAAGCCGCCGTATCCTTCCAGGGTCGCGGTATCGTATTCCATATGATCTATCATCCAGTCATGGAGAGCGAGTTCAAGGCTCGGGAGACTCTGTTTGGGTTTCTGCACTTCCTTGAATATGCTTCTAAGCACATCCATAAGTTCCCTGTCCTTTCCGCTCAGACTTTCGTCTTCTGCGAGTCTCCACGCTTCAAGAATGCGGTCATGATCGTAGACCCATCCGGAGTCTTCTCCGCCGCCCTGTCCCTGTCCCATATCCTTGTATTCCGGGATACTGCCGGGCGGATTGTTCCTGAAACACTCATCAAAACGCTTCTCAGCTTCCGCAGGATCATTGCAGATAAGGAGCAGTGCCCATCCGTCTGTGACGACTGCTTTTGAGTTTCTCATTACCGCCTCCTGTTCCGGGAAATATCCGGTGAAGGTCGCGGTCCTCTGCTCAAGGTAAGATTCAAGCATCATCTCTACCATGGCGGTATCGGCCTTATCTGAAAGCTTTAAAGCCGCTACTTCGAATGCGTAAACGCCTCCCCGTGCCAGGACTGCTCCGTCTTCGACGTCGTTTTCGTTCAGTCCGTAATTTACCGTCAGGATGAAATCGTAGGCCTCGCTTCCGGGAAGGGCTTTTCTGAGGTTTTCCGCTTCCTCTTCACTTTCTGCTATGACGGACGCTATCTGAAGAGGACTCCATTTCGTCGTCTTTCCGCAGGAGCACAGAAGCAGAAGCAAAACAGTCAGTATACAAATGTATTTCAGATATTTCTTAACCATAATCATATTGTACAACAAAAAAGCGGAGATTGTGTATAAATCTCCGCTCAAATATGACGTTTTCCGGCTACTTCTGTCCCTTGATCCTCTTGTATTCGCCTCTTATGTATCCTGCGATATACAGGGAACCAAAACCTATGACACAGCCCTTCTTTCCGGCAAGAGCTTCTGCAAGCTTTATGCCGCTTTCCACGTCGTCGGCTACGGAAGCTTTGAGTCCCACGCTTTCGAGATATTCCGCAAAGTGTACTTTATCAAGAGCCCTGCCTGAGAATGGAGTAAGACATACGAACTCCTGGGCGTAGGGTCTTATGATATCTACTATCTGTTTGTAGTCCTTGTCCGCAAGAACTCCCATGAGGAAGACGACCTTGCGCCCTCCGAGGGTCTTCTCGATGCTCTCGGCAAGAGCTTCTGCGCACTGGGGGTTATGCCCTCCGTCAAGTATGAAGAGAGGGCTCTTTCCAAGGACTTCGAACCTTGCCGGCCAGCGTGTAAGCGCAAGACCTTTCTTTACCGCCTTGTCAGGGATATTCCATCCCCTTTCTCTCATGGCGGCGACGGTTTCGAGCACGACGGCAGTATTGTGGAGCTGGTGAGGCCCGAGAAGCTTCGTCTTAAGTTCCTTTCCCTCCCAGAGGAATCTCTGTCCCTCGAGAGTCTCTTCTATGAACGTGAGTTTAGAAAAGTCTACGCAGGTCAAAGGAACTCCCTTTTCGGCGCAGTCTTCCTTTATGACCTCTGTGACTTCGGGAAGTCCGTCGTAGCAGACGCAGTTGCAGCCGGGCTTTATGATGCCAGCTTTGGTTTTCGCTATCTTCTCCACCGTGTCTCCCAAGTATTCGGTATGCTCAAGACCGATGTTGGTGATTATGGCGACTTCGGGAGGATCGATGACGTTGGTGGAATCGAGGGCTCCGCCCATTCCCACCTCGAGCATTACTATGTCGACCTTTTCCTCAAGGAAATATATCATTCCGATAGCCGTGACCAGTTCGAACTGGCTGGGATGGTCTTCCATTCCTTCGGCAACGTCCTTGACCTGTTCCGTTATGGCGGCCAGTCTTTCTCCCGGAATATTAACTCCGTTGATCTGTATCCTCTCGCAGAACTCCTCAATATATGGAGAAATGTAGAGGCCTACTCTGTAGCCCGCCTGCTCGAATATGGACGCGAGCATGGCACAGGTCGAACCCTTTCCGTTGGATCCCGTTACGTGTATGAACTTGAGTCCCTTCTGGGGGTCTCCGAGTTTTCCGAGGAGCTCTCTGGTTCTGTCGAGTCCCAGACGTGTGGTGCTCCAGGTATAGTTTTCTATGTAGTCAATTGCTTCCTGCGGTGTCATCATTTCTATTTCACGACCTTTTTAAGACTTTTGTAAAGCAAAGGAAGAACAAGAATGTATACTACTATTCTTGCGGCCATGATCCCGAGCCTTAAAGGAATGCCGGCAATGATCATCGGCCAGTTGCCCCATCCCTGCACTATGGCAGATATGCCGTTTACGACTGTGACAAGCGCGGTCAGGAGTATTTCTCCGCAAATGATGGCGGGGATGATCTGCTTGTTAGTGAGGTTTCCGAGATTCTTCTTTACGATGAATCCGGCAAGAAGTCCTTCAAACGCATAAGGCAGGAGCCAAAGCGGTGTGGTGACGTCTATACCGTACATGAGAAGCTGGTGGATGAATTCTCCGACCAGACCTACGAGAAACGCCGGGATGGGTCCCATGGTAACTGCGGTCGTGAGGGTCTCAAGGCTTTCCGCGGTTAGCTTGAAGTTGTTCGTTCCGACACTGATGTAGGAAAGAATTACGTAAATCGCCGCAAGAACGGCACAAAGAACGAGTTGCTTTGTTGTAAATTTCTGTTTTTTCATAATAAAAAACTCCTTTCGCAGCTTTGCCACTGAAAAGAAGTTCTTTAAAGTGGCAGCGGAATCGAAATTGCACCGCGGAGCATTTCCTTCGTCCGGAGGCAAACTCCCATCCTCCGGCACTTCACGCGCAATTCCTACTCTGTCTTGGCAATAATTTATTTAATACACCTGTTTTTCGGTCACGACCTTGGACATCTTCATGTCGTACCTTCCCACAGCTATATCCTTAAGCTTCTGAGCCTCGAAGGCGATACAAACGAAAGCCGCTTTTTTGCACTTGGGCATGTAGCGGTCGTAGTATCCTCCTCCGTGTCCCAGTCTGTCCCTGCTTTCGTCGAAACCGACACAGGGAACGATGATGAGATCGATATCCTCTGGGTCCACAAGGACCGAATTTTCGATCTTTGGACTTACTATGCCGAGGATTCCGGTCTCAAGACCGTCTTCTTCGGCAGGTATTCTGGCTTCCATTATCCCGCCTTTGTAGGATACGGGGTAGCAGAACGCCTTCCCATCGGACGGAAGATAGGAAGGGTCTGCTTCATCGAAGGTTGCCAGATAACTGAAAACCGTTTTTGCGTTCTTAAATTCGGGAAGCTCCGCGACTTTTCTGCAGATCTCCTCGCTGAAGGCTTTTCTTTCCTCTTCGGTAAGAGCCCTTCTCCTTTCAAAGCAAAGTTTTCTCTGTCTGTTCTTTACTTCTTTAATCATTTCTTACAAGTTTGCCGAAAACAAATCTGTAAACCTTTTCCGCTTTCTTCTCATATTCTGCGAGAAGCTCGTCGACTCTTCTGTCCATGGCTTTTGCATACTCTCTGTCAGTCATGAGCTTAGTGTTGACTTTGACGTTGAGAGCGGCGCCCTGAACCGCAGCCCAGGCGAAAACGGACGCGCATCCGGCGTCGGAAGTCATAAGACTGCTTCCCTTCACCGCGAAGTCGTCCGCAAGATCTATGACTTTGCAGGCAAGCTCCGTGATTTCCATAGGAACCGCAGCCGCGTCCTTAAGACACTTCTCCAGTGTCTCGTCTCTGCCGGGAGCGTCTTTGGGTATGCCGTAGGCTCTGGAAAGAGGTTCGAAACCTTCGGCGTCTTTGTCTATGCACTCGAGAAGCTGATTTCTCAGCCTGTCCGCTTCTTCCATCAGGCGAATGATCTCTTCCTCTACGTCGGCGTATTTTTTCTTTCCGACGGTGAAGTTGCCTACCATGGAGTTGAGAGCAGATCCGAGAGCCGCTACCGCAGCGCTGGCTCCGCCGCCTCCGGGTACGGATACCTTATCCGCGAGAGCCTGTGAGAAATCCCTGAGAGATAAATCGTTCATTGACATAATTATTCTCCTTAAATACAGCGGATGCAAAGAATGCATCCGCTGTAATAACATGCTGTTGCCGATTTAGAACAGTCCGCTTACTTCGCCCGTCTTCGTGTCGACGTCGATTCTTCTGTACGCAGGGTTGGATCCTGTTCCGGGCATCATGGCTATGGTTCCCGCCATCGGGCAGAGGAACTTGGCTCCGCCGTATTCGAGAATATCTCTTACCTTGAGCTTCCAGCCTGTGGGTACGCCCTTCTTCGTAGGATCGTCGGAGAGTGACAGATGGGTCTTTACCATCATGGTCTGATAATCCTTGTACTTGGGATCCTTTTCGAATCTCTCTGCCTTTTCGATTGCAAGAGGTGCCCATTCTACGCCGTCTGCGCCGTAAACTTCCTTTGCGATCTTCTCGACTCTCTGTCTGAGAGGCATATCGAGATCGTAGAGGTACTTGATCGGCGTTCCTTCAGCTTCTTCGCAGGCTTCTACTACTGCGTTGGCAAGTTCTACAGCGCCCTTGCCGCCATACTGCCAGTGCTCGGAGAGTGCGCAGCGTACGTTCTTCTCCGCGCAGAGCTTTCTGATGAGTTCGACTTCGGCATCCGTATCGGTATAGAACCTGTTGATGCAGACAACGGGAACGATGCCGGACTTCTTGACTGTATTGACGTGGTGGAAGAGGTTTGCGCAGCCCTTTTCGAGGAGCTCAAGATTCTCTTCGGTATATTCCTTGGGAAGAGGTCTTCCGGGAACTACAGCGGGTCCGCCGCCGTGCATCTTGAGAGCACGGACTGTTGCGACGACTACGGAGCAGTGCGGCTTGAGGCCGGAGAGTCTGCACTTTACGTTCCAGAACTTCTCGAAACCGATGTCTGCAGCGAAGCCGGATTCTGTTACGTGATAGTCGAACAGCTTGAGTGCAAGCCTGTCGCCTATGATGGAGCTCTGTCCGATAGCGATGTTCGCAAACGGACCTGCGTGCACGAGGCACGGCTGATGCTCTACGGTGTAGCACAGTGTCGGGTTGATGGTGTTGCGCATCCATGCGGTCATGGCGCCTGCAACTTCCAGATCCTCAGCTGTGACAGGGTTGCCCTTCTTGTCGTAAGCAAGGACTATGTCGCCGATCCTCTTCCTGAGGTCGGGGAGATCCTTTGCTACTGCGAGTATTGCCATAAGCTCGGAGGATACAGCAATGTTTGTGCGGGTGGTCATCCTGTAACCATCCATCTTGCCTTCGCCCAGTCCTATCTCCATCTTGCGCAGAGCCTGGCAGCAGAAGTCCATTACGAAGTTCCACTCTATTCTTTCGGGGTCGATATCGAGCCTCTTGAGTCCGATCTGTGCGAGACGGTCGTCATCGTAGTTTCTCTCATGCTGCATACGGGCGTTGAGAGCTACCATTCCGAGGTTGTGAGCGTTCATGATGTCGTTGATATCTCCGGTGAGACCGAGGGAGAACTCGGTCATCGGGATAAGCAGAGCGTTTCCGCCGCCGGCGGCTGTGCCCTTGACGTTCATGGTCGGGCCGCCCGAAGGCTGACGCAGGCATCCGCCTACGTTCTTGCCCAGCTTGCCCAGACCTTCGATGAGACCGAGGCTTGTGGTAGACTTACCTTCTCCGAGCGGAGTAGGTGTGATAGCAGTAACTTCGATGAACTTTCCGTCCGGTTTGTCCTTGAGACGGTTCATGATCTTGATGAAGTCGAGCTTCGGTGTCTTTCCGAAAGGAATGATCTCATCCGGGAGAAGACCCATCTTTTCTCTGAACCAGTCTACTGATGGAAGCTCCTTTTCTGCAGCTTCCGCAATCTGCCAGTCTTTGTACTGGGTAGGATCGAGCTTAGCCATTAATAATCCTCCTTTAATTCTTCAGCTCCAATTTCAGAACTACAGGGATGCGAGCTCCTTTGCCTTTGCGGCTGCGGATGCAGCGTCTGTAGTATATGCGTCTGCGCCTATCTCGTCTGCGAATGCCTGGGTGATAGGAGCTCCGCCGACCATGATCTTGACCTGGTCCTTGCAGCCAGCGTCGATCAGGCACTTAACGGTGTTTCTCATGGACTCCATTGTGGTGGTGAGCAGAGCGGAAACGCCTACTACCTTGCAGTCCGGGTTGGCCTTTACAGCTTCAACGAACTTCTCAGCGGGAACGTCGATGCCGAGGTCTATGACTTCGAATCCTGCAGCCTCGATCATGATGGCTACGAGGTTCTTGCCTATGTCGTGGAGGTCGCCGGCTACGGTACCGATGATGTACTTTCCGAACTTGCCTACAGCGTCGCCTGCGAGCAGCGGCTTGATAGCTGCAACACCGCGCTGCATCGTCTTTGCTGCTACGAGCATTTCAGGAACGTAGATCTCGTTGTTCTGGAACTTGGTACCTACTTCGTCCATAGCGCCCATCATGGAGTCGAGCACTTCGTCTGCGCTTGCGCCGGCATCGAGAGCTTCCTGGATAGTGGGCTGGATCAGCTTAAGTCTTCCTCTTACGACTATGTCTTTTACACTTTCGATCATTTTTAGTTTCTCCTTCCTAGAAAACTATTGTTATTCTGTCTGATGTTCTGCGAGGGATCGTCCACTTCCCTTTCAGACCCAGACAAGCTGTGGGTATAAATACCCGTGTACGTTACTATTATAACCGAGACGGCCGCCAAAATCATTGTAGAAAACTACAAATTCGACGCTTTTTTACTGGTCAGATTCAGACCGGTTTGTTGAGAATACAGGACTTTGGCTGTTTTAGCGAAGCGATTTTATAAAAAAAGCACAAAACCGTTCATTATTTTAAAATTATTGTCATTTTCTACAAAAAAGACTTGTAAAATAGTATAAATATGTCATAATTATAACATATATATTTATATTATTTTTGGAGTGGGAAAATGGAACTTACATTAAACATCCTGTTGGACGATCTGGCATACTGCAACCCGGTCTGCTACATCAAAAACAGATCCAGGACATTCAAAGGCGTGCGCCTTCTCAGCCCTGACATCCTCGAAAAAGATCCGGACAGGCTCATAGTTACAAGGCTGTCGATGGCGCTCGCGAACCCCATGTACACCGAGGACTGCTGCGTTGCCGCTGTCATAGATACCGCGCTTCCAAAGGACTCTTCCGTGCTGAGGAACATGGTTCTCTTCGACACCGAAATGAACGCCGTGGACTTTTTCATGATAGTCCAGGGTATATTTGAGAAGTACTTCGAGTGGTGCAACAACATGGACCAGTGCCTGATCAAGCATGGATCCATACAGGACATACTGGACCTCACTGAGCCCGTTATCGGAAACTACATAACCATCTCGGACTCAGCGTTCTCCCTTGTGGCCTACACCCAGAACCTCAGCTGCGACGACCCGATCACGAACGGCCTTGTCCAGCGCGGCTACCACGACCAGGAAGCCATCAACGTCTTCGCAAGAAACAATCTTATGGACTTCTGGCGCGACGCGGTGGACATCTACGTCCGCCCCGCCGACAGCATAACAGGCTACCCCATCCTCGCCAAGGTCATACACTACAACAACAGCTATTACTCGCACGTAGTCATGCTGTGCACCAAGAGGCTTCCGGGGCCCGGCCTTAAGGACCTGTTCAAGATGCTCATAGACAGGCTCATGGTGTGCTTCGAAAGGCAGTGGATAGAAAACAACCAGATGCCGCACGTCTACGACAGCCTGCTTCTGGAGATGCTGGAGCCAAACGACCTCACCCTTGAGACCATAAACGCAAGGGCCAAGAATGCCGGCATCCCCGTAAAGGGAAATTTCAGGCTGATAAAAGTCTCAACGGACGACAGCACCGGAATAATGCTGCAGAGGCTCTGCCAGGAACTCTCCACAAAACTGCCGCAATCCAGGGTAACGCTCAGCAAAGATATACTTGTGGCGCTCATACCAATGAAGAATGTCTCCGGCATCGACCAGCTGCTGGAATCTTTGCAGGATGTCATGGAGAAATACCACTCCTGCTGCGGCATGAGCGATCCGTTCACAACTCTTTCCGACATCAGGCTTGCTGGAGAACAGGCGGAGATCGCTCTCGCCTGCACAAGCGCCGGAACTAAACAGCAGTTTGCCATAGGCGGCCATAACAGCTTCAGCAGGGTGCGCACCTTCGGCTCCTGCTACCCCAGATTCGTAATAGCCGGAAAGCCGGAGACCGCCCATATTGCAAGGAATTCCATGGCATCTAAGGCTCTGGATACCCTTTGCGAATACGACAGCAAGCACGGCACCAACAACCTTGAGCTGCTGTTCGTATACCTCACCAACGAGCGCCGCGCATCGGATACCGCGCAGATCATGCATATGCACAGGAACAACGTCATATACCGCATAGGCAAGATCTCGGAAATGATAGGCATGGACCTCGGCGAGAGCGGGACCAGGTTCCGCCTGCTGATGGCCTACGAAATATACACCCCAAAGGAGCAGTAAATGTACGAAGATCTTTATTACAACATCGAAGACAGTTCCGCCTTCCTCGAAAGGATAGGCATGGATCCCGCTGAATTCAGGCCCGACAAGGAGCATCTGGACAGCCTTCTTAAGCACCACCACCAGCACGTTCCCTTCGACAACCTGGACGTATGGGACAAAGCTGCGCTCCCCAGCCTTGGGATCCCGGACCTGTTCGATAAGGTCGTAAGAAGGAAGCGCGGAGGATACTGCTTCGAGCTGAACGGCCTTCTTGAAGCCGCGCTAAGGACCCTTGGCTATGATTGCTACAGCGTGGAGATAAAGATCGTAAGGGGCCGCGATTTCATGCCGCCTTCAAGGCACAGGGGCGTCATAGTGCTTCTGGACGGGAAAAAGCATTTTTGCGACATAGGCCTGGGGTTCACCTTCTTCCCGGAGACTACCGTTTTCAACGAAGGCTACAACGGGTTCGGCTCCAAGGTGGTCTGCGAGGACGGCATCTGCGAAGTGTTCCTGCGCAACGAAGACGGCAGCGACATGAGGCTGCTGTGGTTCAGGGACGTTCCGGCAGACCCGGTCGATTTTATCAACCCCAACTTCTGCTGCAGCCAGGACCCGGCATCCGGCTTCAGGACAAGGCTTTCAATGGTAATAATGACACCGGAAGGTTACCGCGAGAACCTCGTATGCGACGCTCCGTCACCGGCGGCTGGCGCGAAATATTCTCCGGAGTTCAAAGTCACCGTTAAGGACGGACACAAAGTCCTGTCTGAAAAGACCTACTGCGGCGCCGAAGCCCTTGAAGATGTGCTCCTTAAAGATTTCGGCGTGGATTACAAATTCGGATAATTAACACACTGTTTTCATAGAATGAAGAGTCTTACGCATCTTTACAGAATAGGCCGGGGGCCGTCAAGTTCGCACTCCATGGGGCCCGAAAGAGCTGCCCGCCTGATGAAGGAACTCTATCCGGAGGCAGACGCGTATAAGGTAGTTCTCTACGCTTCCCTCGCCAAGACAGGCAAAGGACACATGACCGACAAAGTGCTTGGAGAGAGCTTTGCTCCCCTGCCCGTCGAGGTCGTTTTTGACATGTCCGACAGAGAAGATCTTGAGCACCCCTGCGCCATGGATATTCTCCCGCTCAAAGACGGCCGGCAGCTAAGCTGCGTAAGGGTCTACAGCATAGGCGGAGGTGCGATCCGCCTTGCCAGCAGCCAGTACGTGGAGGCCCCGGAAGTCTACCCTCACAACAGCTTCGACGAGATAGCGGTCTACTGCAAGAAAAACGACCTGCGCCTCTGGCAGTACGTGGAGAGGATGGAAGGCCCCCAGATATGGGACTATCTCGGCAGCGTGTGGAGAGCCATGAAGGACGCTGTCGGAAGAGGCCTTGCAGCCAGCGGAACGCTTCCCGGAGGTCTGGAGCTACAGCGCAAAGCCGGGATGCTCTTCAAGCAGTACTCTCCCTCCGAGACTCCGGAGACCAGGGAGAACCGGATAGTATGTTCCTACGCTTTTGCGGTCTGCGAGGAGAACGCCGGGGCCGGTACCGTTGTGACCGCCCCCACCTGCGGATCGTGCGGAGGAGTCCCCGCGGTGCTGTATTACCACCAGCAGAGGCTCGGGACCGAAGACGAACACATAATACGGGCTCTTGCGACAGCCGGGCTCATCGGTAATATCGTAAAGACCAACGCCTCTATTTCAGGCGCGGAGTGCGGCTGCCAGGCCGAGGTGGGGACCGCCTGCTGCATGGCGTCCGCCGGGCTTTCCGAGCTTTTAGGCATGAGCATGGAGCAGACAGAATATGCCGCTGAGATATCCATGGAGCATATGCTGGGCCTCACCTGCGACCCGGTGAACGGCCTTGTTCAGATCCCCTGCATAGAGCGCAACGCCGTGGCCGCCATGCGTTCCATAAACGCCGTATCTCTGGCGCACTTCCTTACGAACACCAGAAAGATATCCTTCGACACCATAGTCCGGACCATGTACGAGACCGGAAAGGACATAGGCTGCAAATACAGAGAGACCTCCGAAGGAGGCCTCGCGAAATACTACAGCGCCCACTTCGGAGCGCTGTAAAAAGTGTATATTTGATTAAATTTACATAATTTATATTTCGATAACTTCTTTATATTCCAGCGGTATCACTTCGTATTCCACGTCGCTGCACAGATCCAGAAACACGCTCAGCTCAGCTATCTTCTGAAGGCCTTCGCTGCCTCTTTTGAAATGCATCGGGATGACTATCTTTGGTGTTATGGCGTCCATTATGGCCCTTGCCTGGGCTGCGTCCACAGTGAAGAATCCACCGACCGGCACCATGGCGGCGTCTGCGTCCTTAAGCTTTTCAAGAAGCTCTTCAGAAGGCATGCACCCTGTATCCCCGAAGTGTATTACCCTCTTTCCTTCCGCGCTGAACACGCGGATCTGGTTCATTCCGCGCCTGCTGCCACCTGCGTCGTCGTGAGGGATCTCGTAGGACTTGACCTCGAAAGGATCGGCCGTTTCAGTTTCCCTGAGCGTTACGGCGTCCACATTGGCGTGGTCCATGTGCCCGTGCGAGCAGTACACCTTGTTGGCTTCTATGGCAAGCGGAGGATAACCCTGGACCATATCGTTGTACGGATCCAGCGCCAGCGTATAGCCTGCAGAACTGACAGTAAAACAGGAATGTCCGTAATAAGTGATCTTCATGGGCGGCCTCCGATCTTTAAAACGCTGCGGGATAATAAAAAGGGCCAAACACTACAAAAGCTGCAGATACTGCATGCACCTGCAACCGATAGCCCGGCGATACTTAACAGGATGGATAAGACCGGATCAGTTTACTTTACTGAATGGATAGTCGTACCCCTGTTTGATTCGACCTTGCGCTGCACCACAGACGTGGTCGCCTTGCCGCAGGCTGCCATGCAGGAGAGCGCGATGGCTGCCGCAAGAACTGCAGCGATGATTCTGTTTTTGGAAATGATGTTCTTCATGAGCCCATTATAATACAAAAATCCCCGTTTTGGGGATTTTTAATGTGAAGATTTGATAAATTTCTTGCTGCTTTGCACAGTCTGTACGCAGATCAGAAGCGCTTTCTTTTCTTGTAATCCCTGTGGACTTCTTCTGCCCAGTCTTCGCACACCTGCGCGTTCCCGGCACGCATGGAGCTCATGGCCCTGGATACGGAATCCATGACCATAGGCATCGCGACCTCGTCACAGATGAAGTTTACCGCGTTGCGCTTCCTGATGCCTATTGAAGCCGCAGTCTCAACGGCGTCTATGTTGGCCCCGAGGAAGATGAATTCCCAGCCGTCCTTTTCCTTTTCGGCTATTCTGCGCTTAACCTCTTTGGAGCTGTACTTGCGGCTTGCGTTTTCCATACCGTCGGTTATGATCACGAACAGCGTGCGCCCGGGAACGTCCTCCGGCCTGATGTACTTGTGAACGTTGCTGATGTGGTGGATGGCACCGCCTATCGCGTCGATCAGGGCTGTGCAGCCGCCGGCAACGTACTGCCTGTCAGTGAGGGGCTCCACCTTTTCAATGGGCAGCCTGTCGCAGAGCACTGTGCTGTAGTCGTTGAACGTTACCAGCGACACGACTGCGTCCCCCTCTTCCCTGCGCTGCTTGTCTATCATGGAGTTGTATCCCCCGATAGTGTCCCTGGTAAGGTCGTACATGGAGCCGCTGGCGTCCAGTATCATTACGAGTTCTGTGAGATCATTTTTCATTGTGTTTCCTCCCTTTTGTCTTTTTTGCGAGCTTTTTTTCTTTACCGCAGCCATCCCGGCCGCTCTTTTCGCTAACATGATAACAGGGAGGAAAAAGAAAAACGTCTCCTGCCGGGAGACATTTTTAAGGGATGCTCTACTTTGAGCCAAGCAGGTTCTGGTCGTGGATGAACAGCAGTTCGTTTACTTCCATTATGCTGAAGATGCAGTTATCAAGGCAGAATTCTATGATTATATCGAACTTGCTGCTTCGGGAGAGCGAATACCCGGCTTTAGCGATCAGCTCTGTAAACTCAGCTTTCGGGAGCCTCAGGGCAAGCCCCAGTGCAACGGCTGTTTCCTTGGATGTGCGGTACGCCGGGTCGTTTTTTATCTTGTTGAACAGCGCCCTGTTGAGCTGAGCTCTGTTGTAGCATTCGGAGTCCTTGATGCCGGCTTCGTCTATCTTGCGCAGAAGCATCTGCGAAAAACTCTCGTCCAGATATTTGAGCCGCTCGTCCAGGGATGAGCCCTGCGGAACTTCCCTTGAGAGGCGGGACGAGGAGAACGAAGGGAAAACACCTCTGCGCTTTTTAGCCGGGAGCAGCTCGATACTCTTTGCAGGAAGCGGTGCAATATTCTTCGCGGACTCGGGAGCGGAGCCGGCGAAAGGCTCTGAAGGCATGCTCCTTTCGGGCATCGCATCAAATGCATTATAAGACCCGGATCCACGGTATTCAGCATCAGCCTCCGTAAAAGGCTCCGGCTGCTGGATCCAGCGCTGCTTTATGTATCGTTCCAGTTTTTCAAGCAGCAGTTTTTCTGCCATGAGAGCTCTCCTTTTGTTTTATCTTTCTGTTTCCGGCACCATGGCCTGCAGCATGGATCCGTTCTCTTTCAGCCATTTGTTCCACTTGCTGTACTGCGGGAACACCCTGCGCACCTCGGCGTAGAACTGTTTGGAGTGGTTCATGTACTTGAGGTGGCACAGCTCGTGCACCACAACGGAATCCAGCACTTCCCTGGGCCCGAGCAGCAGCAGGCAGTTGATGTTTATGTTACCGTTTGCTGAACAGCTGCCCCACTTCGTGCGCTGGCAGCGGATGAATATCCTGCTAACGCGCGAAGACACCCCGACCAGAGGCGCATAGTAGGCTATCCTTTCGGGTACTATCTTTTTTGCCAGCTTCTTGAGCCTTGCGAACTGCTCCGGCGTCATGACCTTTACTGAAGCGAAGGCTGCCTGCCTTTCAGCCTGTTTGCGGAGCTGGGCCTGTATCCATGCGGCGTGCTGCTGCACGAAGCGGTCTATCTGGCCGCTGGTGACCAGGTACGGCGCGCGCACAACGACCTCATCGCCTATTATCTGAAGACCCAGGGTCCTTCTGTTGCTGCGGATGACTCTGTAATCCATCGGATCTGAGCGTTCAGCCCTTTTCAACCGCGCAAGAGGCTATGTTGATCAGCACTTCGACCATCTTTTTCATGGCGTTTACAGATACGAATTCTCTTACGGAGTGGAAGTTCTCGCCACCTGTGGAGAGATTCGGGCACGGGAGCCCTTCGAACGAGAGCCTCGCTCCGTCCGTGCCTCCCCGGATGGGAACTGTGACAGGCTCTACGCCTGCCTCCCCCATGGCTTTTTCGGCGCGCTCGACGACGTACATCGCGGGAAGGATCTTTTCCTTCATGTTGTAGTAGCTGTCCCTGATATTGCAGACGACCGTGCCCTCGCCGTATTTGGTGTTGAGCAGCTCCGTGATCTTCCGGAGATATTCCTTGCGGGCTGTGAACTTTTCCATGCTGTGGTCGCGGACGAGCATCTTTATCTTTGCGGAGGTCTCATCGCCGCGAATCTCCTGGATGTGGAAGAAACCTTCGTAGCCTTCTGTGTGCGCTGGAGTTTCGGCCGCAGGCAGCAGCGAGACGAACTCCGCCGCGTAAAGAGCGGCGTTCTTCATCTTGTTTTTTGCGCTGCCGGGATGAATGTTGAGGCCTTTGAACTCTATGAGCCCTGCGGCTGCGTTGAAGTTCTCGTACTCGATCTCGCCCAGAGCTCCGCCGTCCACGGTGTAGGCGTACTCCGCTCCGAAGCCCTTTACGTCGAACCAGTCAGCTCCGCATCCTATTTCTTCGTCCGGGGTTATGCCTATGGATATGCGCCCGTGCTTTATCTCCGGATGGGCCAGCAGGTATTCGGCTGCTGTTACTATTTCGGCTATGCCGGCCTTATCGTCCGCGCCAAGAAGTGTTGTTCCATCGGTTATAATAAGCTCCTGACCCCTGTATTTTTCAAGGAACGGGAAGTCCGAAACGGCGATGACGCCGCCTGCTTTCTGCCGGATGTCCCCGCCGCTGTAGAGTATGCGCTGTGGTCTGATGTCGGCTCCCGGCGCGTCCGGGGAGGTATCCATATGTGAGATGAAGCCTATAGCCGGCGCGCTTACGCCCTCGCTTGCGGGAAGTACGGCGTACACGTAGCCCTTTTCGTCCATGCGGACATCGCTAAGGCCGAGAGCACTGAGCTCGTCTTTTAAGTATTCTGCCAGGACCAGTTCCTTGCTGCTGCTGGGATTGGTGCCGCTCTCTTCGTCGGATGTGGTCTCGAAAGACACGTATTTTAAAAAGCGTTCCACGACGCGTTCACTGTCGATCATCGTTATTCCTCCGGATAATTACTGGATATCAGGACCCGTAAGACCCGTGCCCTGTATTAAAGAATACTATATCACAAAACTGCCGAAACGTCATCCGGCGGTTTTAATCTCCGCTGAACGTTTCGAAGGTGCTGTCCAGGTCCTGCTGGCGCTTAGCGGAATCCTTAGCCTCTCCTTCTATCTTGTCCTCGAAGCCGGTAAGCGCTGCGAACGGCGAGAACTGCGCTCCGCGGTCCGTCATGGACATGTGCCTGCGTTTCGCGGAAACATAGTGCGGCATGTTTATTATGTCTTTGTATTTTTCTTCGGCTTCTGTCATCTATGCTTTGTGCCCTCCTACCTGGGCGTTGCGCTCCATCGCGGTGGCGGCCTCCTGAAGGTCCATGCCCCTTACTATGGCGTTCTTTCCGTATTTTTTACGTATCGCAAGCACGGCCTCCTGCTGGCTGCGCTCGGCCTTAAGCTCCGCCTCAGACTGATCGCCCTGATCCGGCGCCACGGCGGCTGTAAATATATCCAGCTGCTCTTCGGAAGCTTTTACGACCTCGTCGGAACCCTCCCGCAGCGTGTGGTTTGCCACGATATATATGCGGCGGACAAGCAGATCAGGGTCAACTATGCTGTCGTAGAGCCTTGCTGCCGCGTCCATGACAGCCCTGGCCGAGGACGTGAACCCTCCGGGTATGTTTATGGAGCCGTGGGCGGCCTTGGGCATGAGCCTCCCGTACATGTCGCGGTCCACAGGGCCCTTGTATCTTTTTTTGCGTTCCGGATCCAGCAGACATTCAACATCGTATATAACGGTGAGCACTATCTGGTCCGTAACGAGGTGCTTCGACATCAGGTCCATGGCCAGAAGATCGGCCATCTCACGCATCACAAGGCGCGCGTCCGAAACGCTGTACGCGCTGCTGAGCACCTGCCCGGAACTGAGGCTGCTGCTTTCCGGTATGTATGATTTTATATCCTTTATAGTGCAGGGCTCCCATCCCCATGCGTGGTCTATCAGGAGCTCCGCGTTGACGCCGAACATCTTGTAGAGGAGGTCTTCGTTGTAGACCGAGCAGCGCGCCACATCGCCCATGGTGTACATGCCGGCGCTCGCCAGCCTTCTTGAGATGCCCTTGCCTACGCGCCAGAAATCTGTTATCGGGCGGTGATCCCAAAGCATGCGGCGGTAACTCATCTCGTCCAGCTCGGCTATTCGGACCCCGTCCTTGTCGGCGGGCATGTGCTTAGCAACTATATCCATGGCTATCTTGCAGAGGTACAGATTGGTGCCGATGCCGGCGGTTGCGGTGATGCCGGTCTCGGATAGCACCTCGCGGATGAGCTTCATCGTGAATTCTCTTGCAGAAAGCCCGTAAAGCTTGAGATAGCTTGTAGCATCTATGAAGATCTCGTCCACGGAATAGACGTGCACGTCCTCCGCGGAAACATAGCGCAGGTAGATGCCGAAGATCTTCGTGCTTATATCCATGTACAGGGCCATGCGTGGCCTTGCCGCGACGTATCCGAGCTTTAAGGAAGGGTTTTTATCCAGTTCCGAGGCGAGGGTGCTCTCTCCGGTAAAACGCCCGCCCGGAGCTTTTCTTAAGCGCTCAGCGTTGATCTCCTTTACCCTCTGGACGACCTCAAAAAGCCTGGCTCTTCCCGGGATCCCGTAGGCCTTCAGAGCCGGAGATACAGCAAGACAAATGGTCTTCTCCGTGCGGCTCTCATCCGCTACCACCAGGTTTACATCCAGCGGATCATAACCCATATCGTGCGCCTCCACAGAAGCGTAGAACGATTTGAGATCTATCGCGATATATGCTTTTTCTTCAGTACTGCCCATGTTTTTATGATACATCAGACTGCGGGCGACTTCAAGAAAGCTCCTCCAGCTTTGCCGTGACAGATATGCTGCGGGGCGTTGCGAGGCCGTCGAACTGTATGATGTACGCGGATCCCTCCAGACCGGTGACTGTGCCTTCGCCGAAGACAGGATGCTTTACCCTCTGCCCTTCGCCGAGCCTGTCAGGATTGTCCTTATACATGAGGGACTGCCCTCTTGCGTGCTCTTTTGCGGCGTCCAGAAGTTCCTGCGGCAGCGGCTCCGTAAACTCCAGAAGCCCGGGATCCACATCGGTTATGAAACGCGACGGGAAGCGCACCGATCCGTCGAAACCGCGTCCACCGGCACCGCTGATGAACAGCTGCTTTTCGGCCCGCGTCATGGCAACGTAGGCGAGGCGGCGTTCCTCCTCCATGCCTTCGAGCGTATCTATCTTCCTTGATGGGAATATGCCTTCGTTCATGCCGCAGAGGAACACCACGGGGAACTCCAGACCCTTGGCAGCGTGCACCGTCATGAGCCTTACCCTTCCAGCCCTTGCCTCCTCGTCCGAAGACGTGAAGAGCGCGGCCCTTCTTAAATAATCCTCCGCACCGGCCTCCTCTCCGCAGCTGATCTCGTAGTCGTAGATGCTCTGCTTCAGCTCCGCGAGGTTGTCCAGCCTGTCCTGGCTGCCCTCGGTGCGGAGCATCCTTTCGTAGCCGCTGCGGTCCATGACGGCGGCAAGGACCTCCGTTACAGAACGCGACTCTATCCCCGCGGAAAGGCTCTCCACGAGTTCCAGCAGCCTGTGCGCCCCGGTACCCCTGAACAGATCGTTATCGAAGTTTTCTGCCAATGCCTGGTAGAGGCTGCAGCCGTACTTTTCAGCGTATTCCTCAAGGAAGGCTATTCGGCGCTCGCCCAGATTGCGCTTCGGGACGTTGCAGACCCTTCTGAAGGAAAGATCGTCCTTATATACCAGCAGGCGCAGGTAGCTTAAGGCGTCCTTTATCTCCCGGCGGTCGTAGAAGCGTATACCGCTGTAGACTTCGTAAGGAAGCTCTTTTTTCTGAAATACGGTCTCAAGCGCGCGCGTGACGTAGTGAGCCCTGTACAGCACGGCGATATCCCCCGGAGCCGTTCCGCCGGAGATAAGCCCCCTTATGCGCTCCTCTATCCACTCCGCCTCTTTTTCAGCGTTTGCCGCCATGTGGCAGACCGGCTTTTCGCCGCCGGAAAGCACAGGCAGAAGATCCTTTCTGACCCTTGTTTTATTCTTCGCGATAAGCGAATTTACCGCGTCCAGGATCGGCGGGAGGGACCTGTAATTATCCATAGTCATTATCGTGCGGCAGCCCGGGTATTTGGACGGAAGGTCCATAAGATACCTGATGTTTGCGCCGCGCCAGGTGTATATGGTCTGGTCCGGGTCGCCCACCACGAAAAGGTTTTTATGATAGGCGCAGAAGACCTCCATGAGCGTGTACTGCAGGTCGTCTATATCCTGGAATTCGTCTATCATTATGTATTCCAGGCGTTTCTGCCACTTCAAGCGTATGTCCCCGCGCTCTGAAAAGATGTGGAGCGAGAACTTTATGAGATCGTTGTAATCCAGCGCGAAGCACTTCTTTTCCTGGTACAGATACCCATAGAAAATGATATCTTTAGCCGACTGCGACTCCAGGTATTTTTCCTTAAGATCCTCCAGGGACATGTTGATCATATCCAGATAATACTCCGGACACTTGAAAAGCTTGTAGATCTCTATCATGTCGCGCGCGTCGGAGAACGTCATGTCACGCAGGGTAAGACCGCGCTCGTCGTATATTATCTGGAGCATCTGGTCTATATCCGGATTGTCCAGCACTATGAACTTTTTAGGATAGGATACGGCGTAGCTGTCCTCCTGCAGAACGGACACGCAAAAACCGTGGAAGGTATTGATATACCCCGTATCCTTATCCCCTGTTAAGCTGTGGATGCGGCTGCGCATCTCGTTTGCGGCTTTGTTTGTGAACGTGACGCAAAGTATATGCCCGGGACTTATACCAAGCTCGTTAACAAGGTAAGCAAAGCGCTTTGTAAGGACGCCCGTCTTGCCGCAGCCGGCGCCGGCTATGACGCGCACTACGCCCTCTGTTGCCGTAACAGCCTCCGCCTGGGAAGCGGAGAGGCCGTCCAGTATTGAACTGTGTTCCATTTGTTCCCCCAACGATCGTTCTGACATTTACATTATACAGAACATTTGTTCGCATTGCAAGCGTTTTCTGAATGCTTCTTGAAAACAGGGGCTGCCTGCCTTAAAATAGACATGATAATACCAAAAAAGGAGACCCGCAATGTCACAGCAAAAACTCTGGTTCATGTCCGATTACATGGAGGGCGCCTGCCCCGAGATAATGGAAGCCCTTGCCGCAACCAACCTGGAACACACTCCCGGCTATGGAACGGACGAATACTGCGAACATGCCCGCGAAAAGATCAAAGAAGCCATCTCCTGCCCGCAGGCCGAAGTGCATTTCCTGGTCGGAGGGACGCAGACCAACGCCACGGTCATCGATGCGCTGCTCAAGGGATATCAGGGCGTCATCGCTGCTGCAACAGGCCACATCAACGTCCACGAATCCGGCGCCATAGAGTTCGGCGGCCACAAGATCCTGGCCCTCCACCAGAAGCTCGGAAAGATCAGCGCGGCGGACATTGAAGCCCGAATTCTTGCCTACAACAACGACCCCAGCCGCGACCACACCGTCATGCCGGGCATGGTCTACATCTCCCAGCCCACCGAATACGGCACGCTTTACTCCTTAAAAGAGCTTCAGGAAATATCCAGAATATGCAGAGTTTACGGAATATACCTTTACGTTGACGGGGCTCGTCTGGCCTACGCGCTGGCCTGCCCCGAAAACGACGTCACCCTGAAAGACCTCGCTCAGCTTGCCGACGCCTTCTACATAGGCGGCACAAAGTGCGGAGCCCTTTTCGGAGAGGCTGTTGTCTTCACGAAGCCTGGCCTTGCGCCCCACTTCGTCACTACCATCAAGCAGCACGGAGCCATGCTGGCCAAGGGCCGCTTGCTTGGCGTCCAGTTCGGCACGCTGTTTAACAGGGACGCGGAAGGCAGGCTCCTCTACGAACGCCTGGGCGAAAACGGCATGCGCACCGCCGCGAAACTGCGTAAAGCCATAGAAAGCAAAGGATACAGATTTCTCCTGGACTCCCCCACCAACCAGATCTTCGTCGTCATGGAGGACTCCCGGATAGAAAAACTCTCCCAAAACGTCAATTTCGAGTTCTGGGAGAGGGTCGATGATACTCACAGCGCGGTGCGCTTCGTGACCGGCTGGGCCACCAGGGAAGAAGATATAGACGGCCTCGCCGCGCTGCTCTGATCTACGGTCTGCGAGGTCTGCGTCCAGGACAGGACCTCAGCTCCGCCTCGGCTCAGGCTGTATGTACCGTTCAGCTGGATCTTCTCGGAAGCTATCCATACCGAACTGTAGTTACCGCCAAGTTCGAAGCTGGCGATCTGGCTTCCGGACGCGTCTGCCAGCATGTAGGAGCCTGCAGCAAAGCCGATGCCGCTCTGGATGAAGGTGTTCACAGAACCGCTCGCCGGGGTGGACGCTATGCCTCCGAAGGCAATTATCGTGCCCCCTGTAACCTTTACGGAGCCGTCTACGTCAACGGATCCCGCCATTCCGCCGGACGCTGAGCCGGCTTTTATTATCACGGTTCCACCGCTCATTGTGAAGTTCCCGTTGGCGTCCACCGCGTCGGTATCGCCTGAGCTGGTCACCACCTCAAGGTATCCACCGCTAATATTTATAAGAGGCGTTGAGCTGCCGCTTGCCGCCGCGTTGAGGCCATCGTCGCTTGCCGCAACGTATATCTCGCCTCCGCTGATATCTATCACGTTGCCTTCAAGGCCTTCGTGCGACTTGCTGATGCTCAGTGTTCCTCCGCTTATAATGATCTGCTGCTCCGCGTGCACAGCGTCGTCCTCGGTGCTGATGTTTATAACGCTGCTGCCGCTGATCTCGACGTTATATTCCGCGTGCAGGCCGTCGCCCGAAGCGCTGATATTCACCGTTCCGCCGCTTATAACTATGCTTCCCTTCTGATTGCCTTTGGAAGAGACGTCCGCGTTGGAAGTCTTTATCCCGGCGTCGCCGGTGGATACAAGATCCAGGGTGCCGGACTTGACTGTCACGCTGTCGTTGCCCTTAAGAGCGTTGCCTGGAGCGTTTACTGAAAGGGTCAGGCTGCTTATCCCAAGGTCGTCCTTGGTCTTTACGCCATTGCCCGCCTTGCTCGTAACTGTGAGGCTTCCCGTGTCTGTAAGATCCAGATCGCAGGTGGAATATACCGCCGCGTCATAATTCTCCGAAGCGCTGATGGAAGTCCTGTTGTCCGAAACGCTGTTTGCAGTCCCGGCGGAGGCCTCTATCACCACGTTGTCGCCGTTTAGCACAAGTACCGGAGCTCCGCTGCTGCAGCTGATATCCGCGCCGTTTAAGACGAGAGTCACGTCGTCGCTGTCACCCACGTTTACTATCACCTGCCCGTCGGAAAGCTTACCGCTCAGCGTGTAGGTTCCGGCGGAGCTAATTGTAAACACCGAGCCTTCAAGGCTCACGCTATTGCCGCTTACGGTAAATTCCTCGAAGGTCTTAGAGTTTGATGTATTGTTGCCGCTAAGGTCCACGTCCGTACAGGACGCCAGGCCCAGCGCCAGCATCGCTGCCAGCGCCGCGGCTAAAAATATCTTAAAATGCTTTTTCATAGTTATTCTCCTTTTCTATGGCATGATGATACAGCGCGAAAACGTTTTTTCTGTGAAAAATCTGTAATGAAAAAGCGTTATTACCGCAAAAAACTCTTTAAATATGCACGGTTTGGTAATAAAATACTTTTAATAAGCTGCACAAAGCCAACGCACTGAACACGGAGGTACATTATGAATATAGTATGCCTTGACATGGAAGGCGTCATCACGCCCGAGATCTGGATACAGTTTTCCAAGGAAAGCGGCATCCCCGAGCTTAAGCGCACCACACGCGACGAGCCGGACTACGACAAGCTCATGAAGTGGCGCATAGGCATACTCAAGGAGCACGGCCTTGGCCTTAAGGAGATCCAGGACACCATCTCACGCATAGAGCCCCTGCCCGGCGCCAAAGAATTCCTGGACGAGCTCCGCAGCATCACCCAGGTGCTTATCCTAAGCGACACTTTCGAGCAGTTCGCAATGCCCCTTATGAAAAAGCTCGGCTACCCCGCCCTGTTCTGCAACACCCTGGAAGTGGCAGAAAACGGCGAGATAACCGGCTATAAGATGCGCTGCGAAAAATCAAAGCTCACCACCGTCAAAGCGCTTCAGTCCGTGGGCTTTGACACCATCGCCGCCGGCGATTCCTTCAACGACCTGGGCATGATACAGGCCAGCAAAGCCGGCTTCCTCTTCCGCACCACCGAGCAGATAAAGAAGGACTACCCGCAGTACCCCGCCTTCGAGGACTATGGCGAGTTCCTGGCTGCCATAAAAGCAGTGCTGTAGCAGATCCGGCTCCGCCTGCGCCCTTCTAAGCCCCAAAATCGCCCGCCTGGCGCGTTTTCCGGCACTAAACGTATCAAATATCAAAACGCGGCCCTGCATCACGCAGAGCCGCGTTTTTTCGCTTTTCAGCTGTTATTCAGCTTTTTGCCTTTCCGGACCTTATTCGGCGCCCTCTTCCTTCCTGCGCTTCTTGGTGAGCAGGAGGATCATGCATCCGACTGCGGCTGCCATGATGCTGCCGTAGAGCTTCATGTCGTCGTCATCTCCGGTCTTCGGAGTGTCGGACTTGACCGGGGTCTCGGTGGTGCCGGGATCGTTCGGCGTCTCATCGTCGTCGAACTTGTTATGGCCCTTGGCAGTGGCAACGTTGACGACCTTGCCTGCCTTAGCGTCTTCCTCGGTCACGGTGTAGGACGCGGTGAATTCCTTCTCCTCGCCCGGAGCCAGGGATTCGATCGTCCACTTGTCGCCGGTCAGATCGTCGGTCACCTCGATCTCCTCGATCGTCAGGTTACCATCGTTCTTGACGGTGATCTTGTATTCGATCTTCTCGCCCTTCTCGTACTTGGAACCGTCTGCAGGCTTGCTGGTGACTTCCTTCACAACGGTCATGTGCGGATCGGCCTTTTCGGTCGGGACTTCGTCCTCGCCCTTGTACGGTCTGTCGATATCAGAGAACTTCGCGGTAGCGGTGTTCTTGAATGTTCCGTTGTAGATGTCTTCCTCGGTCAGAACGTACTCCGCGGTAACGGTCACGACCTCGCCCGGCTTGACGCCCTTGAACTCGTTCTCGGAGGTGAACTTCACGCCTTCGATCTCCTCGACGGTGATGTCCTTATCCTCGTTGTAGATGTTGGTAACGGTGATGGTGAACTTCACTGTGTCGCCGACGCCGTATTCCTTATCCTCGTGAGTCTTCTTGATGACCTTGCTGTCATCTTCAGGCTCGGTGATGGTAAGCTTGCCTTCAGTCGAGCTGATATCGTAGTTGCTTGCCTTGAACGCCTCGCCCTCGGTGTAAGCGATGGTGTTGTCCACCTCGCCGACCTCGGTGATGGTTCCGGTAGCCTTGATATCGGTCGCTTCGCCTTCAACGAATCCGTCGCCGCCGACAGTTACCTTTTCGTCGGTGAGCGGTGTTCCGTCGTACTCCTTGGTGCCGGAGTTGGAGGCCAGGGTGACTGTCCTCTTGTCGATGGTCAGCTTGCCCTCGGTGAGAGTCACGTCGAACTGATCGGTGACATCCTCGCCGTCCTCGTCCAGGACTACAGCATGGAGCTCGTCCTCTGCCGCCGGTTCGCCATCCGCAACGTCGTCGCCTTCTGCCATCGGAGCATCCGCGGCCTTCTTGGTGAAGATGGATGTCACGAGGCTTGCAAGCTTCCTGAATACGTTCGGCTGAGCGTCGGGCTCGGCTGCTGCCTCGACCTTTACGAAGCTGATGGTATTCGGATAGGTGCCCGCGTCGATTCCTTCGCCGTGAGCCTTGACGCCGACGACCTTGAACTTCCTGCCGTTGATCTCGAACTCAAGAGTCTTGAATCCGTCAACAGTGTGAGTCTTGCCGTCATAGAGGACTTCGTCGCTGTTGGACTCGACCTCGATCTGGAGCTTCTCGCCGTCCTCAAGGTCGGTCACTGTGAGCTTTCCGTATACGACTGTGATGTCGTAGTTGTCTGCCTTCGTGCCTTCGTTCAGAGTGTAGGTGAAGGTGTTGTCGGATGTTCCGGGCCTCTTCTGGACGCCTGTCACATCGTAGGTCGCGCCCTCGCCTTCAACGAATCCGTCGCCGCTTACGGTGACCTTATCGTTGGTGAGCTCTGTTCCGTCGTACTTCTTCTCGTCGGTAGCGGAGGTCAGGGTGACTGCCCTCGGAGTGATGGTGAGTGTACCGACGTTTGCTGTCACATTGCTGTACTGATCTGCGTTAGCCAGCACGTAGGTATAAGTGTTGTTCTTTTCTGCAGTATCAGCAACGTCCTTCACGCCTGCTGCGGTTGCAGTGATAGTCACTGTGTCGCCGGTGGGCAGTGTAAATACCTTGCCGGTGGAATCAGCAGTTGCAGCTGTTCCGTCGTAGGTCACAGTGTAGACCTCATCCTTGTGGAGCTCGCCGTCATATGTCCAGCTCTTCGTGGAGGACTCGATCACAAGTGCCTTGGTGGACTGGGTGATCGTCAGTTTTCCGTTGACGTATTCGATCTCGTAGTTAGCAGTGACATCAACGTCGCCGTTCTTGACTACTGCTGCGCTTGCAACGTTGTCAGCGGTTCCGACGTTGGTTATGGTTCCTGTTACAGTTACGCTTGCAACTGCGTCTGTGCCCTGGAGACCTACAGGAGCGGTATCCTGCCAGCCGTCGTCGGTCAGCGGAGTTCCGTCGTATTCCTTGCTGTTGCTGTCTGCAGTGATCGTCAGAGCAGCCTTGGTGATGCTCAGCGTTCCGTAGGTAGCGCTTACACTGCTGTACTGATCCGCGTTGGTCAGAACGTAGGTGTAAGTGTTGTTCTTCTCAGCGGTATCGGATACGTTCTTCACGCCTGCGGCTGTTGCAGTAATGGTCACTGTATCGCCGGTGGGCAGTGTGAATACCTTGCCGGTGGAATCAGCAGTTGCAGCTGTTCCGTCGTAGGTCACGGTATAGACCTCATCCTTGTGGAGCTCGCCGTCATATGTCCAGCTCTTCGTGGAGGATGTGATCACGAGTGCCTTGGTAGACTGAGTGATCGTCAGTGTTCCGTTGACGTACTCGATCTCGTAGTTTGCAGTGACATCAATGTCGCCGTTCTTGACTACTGCTGCGCTCGGTACGTTGTCAGCGGTTCCGACGTTGGTGATGGTACCTGTTACAGTTACGCTTGCAACTGCATCGGTGCCCTTCAGTCCTACAGGAGCGGTATCCTGCCAGCCGTCGTCGGTCAGCGCAGTTCCGTCGTATTCCTTGTTGTTGCTGTCAGCAGTGATCGTCAGAGCAGCCTTGGTGATGCTCAGCGTTCCGTAGGTAGCGCTTACACTGCTGTACTGATCCGCATTGGTCAGAACGTAGGTGTAAGTATTGTTGTTGTTTGCTGTGTCTGCAACGTACTTCACGCCTGCTGCCGTAGCAGTGATGGTGATAGTGTCGCCGGTGGGCAGTGTGAATACCTTGCCGGTGGAATCAGCTTCGACTTCGGTACCGTCGAATGTCACGGTATAGACCTCATCAGTATGGAGCGCGCCGTCATATGTCCAGCTCTTCGTAGAGGATGTGATCACTATAGCCTTGGTCGACTTGGTGATCTCCAGTGTACCGTTGACGTACTCGATCTCGTAGTTCGCGGTAACGTCGGTCTCACCGTTCTTTACAACTGCTGCACTCGGTACGTTATTGGCGGTTCCGACTTCGGTAATGGTACCTGTTACTGTTACGCTTGCAACTGCGTCGGTGCCCTTCAGTCCGACAGGAGCAGTATCCTGCCAGCCGTCATCGGTCAGCGGTGTTCCGTCGTATTCCTTGCTTGCACTGTCTGCAGTGATGGTCAGCGGAGCCTTGGTAATGCTCAGGGTTCCTTCTGTCTTTGTCACACCGCTGTACTGTTCAGCGTTTGTCAGTGCATAGTTGAATGTGTTGTTGTTTGCTGCAGTATCTGCAACGTACTTCACACCAGCTGCCGTTGCAGTGATTGTGATGGTATCGCCGGTGGGCAGTGTGAACACCTTACCGGTGGAATCAGCGGTAAGGGCGGTTCCATCGTAGGTCACGGTGTAGGTTTCTGCGGTGTGGAGCTCACCGTCGTACTCCCAGCTCTGGGTAGCGGAGGTGATCACTATCGCCTTGGTGTTTGCTGTGATCTCAAGTGTACCGTTGACGTACTCGATCTCGTAGTTTGCGGTAACATCGGTCTCGCCGTTCTTAACTACCGCTGCGCTAGGTACGTTGTTCTCTGTTCCGACCTCAGTAATGGTACCTGTTACAGTTACGCTTGCAACTGTGTCGATGCCCTTCAGGCCTGCAGGAGCGGTATCCTGCCATCCGTCGTCGGTCAGCGGTGTTCCATCGTACTGTTTACTGTTGCTGTCTGCGGTGATCGTCAGCGGAGCCTTGGTGATGCTCAGCGTTCCGAATGTAGTGCTTACATTGCTGTACTGAGCTTCGTTGGTCAGTACGTAGGTGTAAGTGTTGTTATTAGCTGCTGTGTCTGCAACGTACTTAACGCCTGCGGCTGTGGCAGTGATAGTCACTGTATCACCGGTGCTGAGAGTGAAGACCTTACCGGTGGAATCAGCTGTTGCTGCGGTTCCGTCATAGGTCACGGTGTAGACTTCATCCTTATGGAGTTCACCATCATACTCCCAGCTCCTTGTGTTGGAGCTTATCACCAGCGCCTTAGTACTTGCTGTGATAGTCAGGGTTCCCTTTGCGTATGTGATCTCGTAGTTCGCAGTCACATCCACATCGCCGTTCTTGACGACCGCTGCGCTTGCAACGTTATCTGCGGTTCCGACGTTGGTGATGGTACCAGTTACTGTTACGCTTGTGACCGCATCAGTACCCTGGAGACCTACAGGAGCGGTATCCTGCCAGCCGTCATCGGTCAGCGGTGTTCCGTCGTACTGCTTGCTGTTGCTGTCTGCGGTTATTGTCAGCGGTGCCTTGGTGATGCTCAGCGTTCCGACAGTGTCTTCACCCTTGGTGTAGCTGTTCTCATTCTCAACAGTCCATGTGAAGCTGTTGGCTCCGCTGTCAGCAACGTACTTGACGCCGTCAGCGCCCTTCTGGGTCGGTGTCACGGTTACCTTGTCGCCTGTGCTGAGGGTGAACTCAACCTGGCCTTCGGTTCCGGTAATCGTCTCGGTTCCGTAAGTGACTGTGTATACTTTATAAGTGTGTACTGCTGCGTCATAGGTCCAACTTCTGTCAGCGGATGCGACCTTCAGGGTCTTCTCATCCTTCTCGATAGTCAGTTTACCTGCAGTCGCGGCAGTGAGGTTGTAGTTTGCTGTGACATCGGTCTGGCCGTCCTTGATGGACAGTGTCGCTTCGTCGTAAGCGCCGTTCTCATAAGTACCGACTGTCTTTCCGCTTGCCGGTGTGTAGGTGATCGTTACGGTCTCGTTGTTCACAAGGCCTGTCACGGTCTCCTTGTCGGCGTCGGTCCTGGTCCAGCCGTACTGGGTCTCGCCATTGTAAGGCAGCGTACGGTCAGCCATCGCGATCTCGATGTCCGCCTTCTTGATAGTCAGCGTTCCGACAGTGTCCTCACCCTTGGTGTAGCCGTCTTCATTGGTTACCGTCCATGTGAAGCTGTTGGCTCCGCTGTCAGCAACGTACTTGACGCCGTCAGCGCCCTTCTGGGTCGGTGTCACAGCGACCTTATCGCCGGTGCTCAGAGTGAACTCTACCTGGCCTTCGGTTCCTTCGATCACTTCCTCACCGTAAGTGACTGTATATACCTTGTAAGTATGTACCGCTGCGTCATAAGTCCATTCCTTGTCGGCAGACTTGACCTTGAGCTGGGTAGTATCCTTCTCGATGGTCAGCTTACCTGCGGTAGCACTCTTAAGAGTGTAGTTGCCTGTGACGTCAGTATTGCCGTCCTTGATGGACAGTGTCGCTTCATCGTAAGCGCCGTTCTCATAGGTGCCTACTGTCTTCCCGCTTGCCGGCGTGTAGGTGATCGTTACGGTCTCATTGTTCACAAGGCCTGTCACGGTCTCCTTGTCTGCATCGGTCCTTGTCCAGCCGTACTGAGTCTCGCCGTTGTAAGGCAGTGTACGATCAGACATGGTGATGGTGATCTCAACCGGAGTGATCGTCAGGGTTCCGACTGTGTCTGTTCCCTTGGTATAACTGTCCTCATTGGTTACAGTCCAGGTGAAGCTGTTGGCTCCGCTGTCTGCTACGTTCTTGACGCCGTTTGCGCCCTTCTCGGTCGGAG